>ERZ651768.409-NODE-409-length-32690-cov-4.471499_pt1 | contig 32690 bp, 18 predicted proteins | sample MGYA00514754_ERZ651768 | MGnify/ENA metagenome assembly ERZ651768
TCGATGCAGTTTTGCATAGAGAATCTCGATCAGGCTGGCGGGGGCACGTACAACTACTCCTGCGTATATACCGACTCGATTAGTTGGGCTTCGCCCACCGAGCCGTTGCCAATGATCCGTGATCCTCGGGTGGCTTTCGACATGCTTTTCGGTGCGGGTTCGTCACCGGAAGATCGTGCTGAGCGCCGGGCGACGCGCCGCAGCATCCTTGACTGGATTGCGCGTGACGTTGCCGACGCGCATAAACAACTCGGCGCGGTTGACCGGATGCGGATGGAGAAGTATCTGGAGGATGTCCGCGAAATTGAGCGCCGTATCGAAATGGTCGAGATGCAGAATTCAAGCGGTGAAGAGCGGGACCTGCCGGCCGCGCCGGCGGGAGTGCCTGACTCGTTTAAGGAACATATGGAGATGCTTTACGACCTCCAGGTATTGGCACTACAGACTGATATGACCAGGGTCATGTCCTTCAAGCTTGGGCGGGATGCGCAAGGTCGTACCTTCCCTGAGAGCGGTTCGAACCGTGGGTTCCACCCGGCTTCTCACCACGGCGGCCGCGAAGAGCGGATCATGGACTTCAATAAGATTTGCCAGTACCGCATCGGTGTGTTGCCGTATTTTCTTGAGAAAATGAAGAACACTATGGAGGGAGATCAGAGCCTCCTGGAGAAGACGGCGATCATCTGGGGCTCACCGATGGCAGACGCGAACATCCATAATCATCGTCGTTGCCCGCTGGTTTTTCTTGGTCACGCCAACGGTCAACTCGAGGGCAACCTGCACGTTAAGGCGGAAGACGGAGCACCAATGGCGAATGCTATGTTGACCCTGATGCATAAGCTTGGCATGGAGGATCTCGAGAGCTTCGGCGACAGTAATGGCGAACTCTCGCTGACGGCACCATGAACCACTCTCGACGCTGGGCCACCATGATTGCGCTGTCCGCGGTCGTTCTCTTGGCGGCGGCTCCGATAAATGCGCCCGTCGCCCAGGCGGCGATGCGAGGTGACGCGGACGCGGTCCGTGCCTTGTTGATGGAAGGCGCGGATGTGAATGCCGCTCAAGGTGACGGCATGACGGCTCTGCATTGGGCCGCGGAGCGCGGTAACAACGGGATCGCTGAGATGCTCGTTTATGCCGGTGCAAACCTTGAGGCGACTACACGCATTGGCGCCTACACCCCGCTTCATTTGGCAAGCAAGGTGGGTAGTGCTGAGGTTGTCCAACTATTACTTACTTACGGGAGTAGTCCGGACATTACGACTGTCACCACGGGATCATCGGCGCTTCATCTGGCTGCCACGGCTGGTAACCCCGACGTCGTGAAGCTGCTGTTGTCGGCAGGGGCTGACCCCAATGCACGAGACACCGAATGGGGACAAACACCGCTGATCTTTGCTTCGGCGCAGAACCGCGCCCAGGCGGTCGCGGTCTTGCTCGATGGTGGCGCCGACCCGTCGATTACTAGTGAAGTGCTCGACATGCAGCAATTTTCGATGCGCGATCGTGTCGCAGATACACGACAACGTGATCTAGTAAATGCATTCTCGGTTGGTGGACGGACTTGCCTAGAGCGGGACAAGGGTGGGATAGAGGTTGAGACTCGCTGTGGGGCGAGGGTCACGTCGGCGCAGATGCAAATTGCTGTGCTGGCGGCGCGCGACGCTTTTCTTTTCGAGAAGATGTCAACGGAAGAAGACGAGGAACTGGGTGAGTATCAACAGGCTCAGGCCCGGCGATCTCCCGTTGAGTTCAAAGGTGGATTGACAGCGTTGTTGCACGCTGCACGGCAAGGCCACATGGAAGCCACTGTGGCATTGCTGGATGGTGGCGCGGACATCAATCAGACAAGTGCAGGCGACGGAACTGCGCCATTGCTGATGGCGACTATCAACGGGCAGTTTGATATGGCGATGCTCTTGCTCGAGCGGGGTGCGGACCCGAACTTAAAGGCCGGCACGAACGGCGTTTCTCCGCTTTGGGCGGCGGTTAACACACGTTGGCAACCACGCACGCGATTCCCACAGCCGCAGGAAATGGGTCTTCAACAGACGACTTACATCGAATTGATGGAGGCGTTACTTCAGGCTGGAGCCGATCCCGACGCTCGTATCGACAGGCACCCGTGGTACATGGTTTACACGGGCTGCGGAAACGGGAACTGCGGTCTGATGGACACGAAGGGATCGACTGCTTTTTGGCGTGCCGCGTACGCAACCGATATGGAAGCGATGAGGTTACTGGTCGCACACGGTGCCGATCCGGATTTGGCAACTCCAGCTCCAGGCCCGCGGCGGGGGAGAGGCTCTACGGGGCAGCAGCGGCCAAACAGCGCTGGTAACTTCTTTCGCGTTGGTGGCGGAGCGGAGTCGGGAACTTCAGAAGAACCGGAACGACCAGACCCATCAGGTTTGCCGCCTATCAAGGAGGGCGACCCGGGTGTATTTCCGATCCACGCCGCATCCGGGGTAGGGTATGGCACTGGGTTCGCCGGTAATGCCCACAGACACGTTCCAGATGCTTGGTTGCAGGTCGTTCGGTATTTGGTCGAGGAACATAATGCTGACCTCGATGCGCGAGACTACAACGGTTACACAGCGTTGCATCATGCTGCTTCACGAGGCGACGACGAGATGATCCTCTATCTTGTAGAGATGGGAGCGGATATCACCGTTGTTAGCCGGCGTGGTCAGACCACAGCTGACATGGCCAATGGCCCGGTGTCGCGGGTCTCTCCATTTCCCGCCACTGTCGCGCTTCTGGAACGCCTCGGGTCCAAGAACAGCCATAATTGCGTTTCCTGCTAATACGCCGGAAGCGTGCGCTGATTCAGCGTAAATCTTCGCTGTTGCTGCGTTCATAGTGGCCCTTATCGGCCTGGCGGGAATATACAGAATAGGTTTCCCTTATAAGTGGCCGCAGAAACTCCTCTTCTGGTACCGCACCCCTCTTTTATGCACGGACCGCGATCGCCTATGTGCGTGGCGCTATCTTGGCGGTGGCCCGAAATCCACGGGGTGGGCACGGTGGTAACGGAAGCCCGGAATACCCCCAAAGAGGTACTTTTCCTCCACCAGAACACGCGTTCCCTCGAGGCCAATTCCGCGGGGCACTTGCGGAAAGCGCTGGGAAACGATTTGCTAAACAATCCGGAGATTCCATCGCGAAGTATTCCGGTGCACCTCACTTCACTAGAACATAGGGGAGGCCCATGCGACACACCATCACTACCCTTGCCGTGATCCTGGCTCTGGTCGGCCCAACCACGGCCGTGACCCAGATGGAGCCGAACATCGAGAGCTCCGCGCCGTTCAAGCTTGGCACGTTCGAAAACGAGGGCCGCATTTTTGTCGGCATTGTCCTTCGCGATCAGCTCATTATCGAACTCGGTCCGGCGAACATGGATCTAGAGGGGCAACGGGACTACGCGACGATTCCGATGCCCGAGGACATGCTCGGCCTTATCGAGCGCTACGACTACGGCCTCAAATACCGTCTCTACGAGATCGTGAACCATCTCGTTGAAAACGACCGGGTTGCCGCCGGCATGACGCCTGGTTACATCCACCCTTTGAACGATGTTCGGACGTTGGCGCCGATCCAGTATCCCGGAAAGATCTTGAACGCGGCCGTGAACTTCTACAGTCACATCAGCGAGGGCGCCACGCCCGAGGCACGGCAGGAAGCGATCCGACAGCGGCAAGAAAACCGGGGTGTTCCCTATCTGTTCCTCAAGCCGGCACGGGGCGCCGTCGTTGGCAATGGGGATAACATCGTGATCCCCGACGGGCGTGACCGGATCGACTGGGAGGTCGAACTGGGAACGGTCATCGGCAGACGGGCCAAGTACGTGTCGGCCGGGGAAGCTGAAAACTATGTGTTCGGCTACATGGTTTCGATCGACGTCTCGGATCGGGGCGGACGGCCGCCGGGAGGCTATGGCAGCGGCAGCGACTGGTTCGTCGGCAAGGGCCACGACACCTTCGCGCCCGAGGGCCCGTGGATTGTGCCCAAAGAATTCTATGGGGACCCCATGCAGCGGTTGCACCAGCAGCTCACCATCGACGGCGTGACGGTACAGGAGGCTAGAGCGGGCGACATGATCCACTCGCTCTGGGAACTCATCGAGTACGGATCCTCGATCATTACACTGTATCCCGGTGATGTCCTCAACAGCGGCACGTCGGGTGGCACTACCGCAGGCGCCACGGCACAGCGGGGCCAGAGCGGATACCTCCAGCCGGGGGAGACGATCGAGGCCAGCATCGAGGGTATCGGCACGCTCCGAATGCCCGTAGTGGCCGGCCCTCCGCTGCCCGATGACCTCGCCGGTTCGTACCTGCCGCCGGTGAGGAGCTACAGGAACCGTCGCTGAGGAAAATCCACGGTGGAGCCCCAGGCCCCAACTTGTTTCAGCTCGCATATGCATGTAATCATCGCGGTTGCTTGAGCTGCTAGGCATGATCGGCCGAGACGCGGTCTCGTGGGCGCACGAGCCCGGTCCTGCCTGGGGGAACGTGGCACGAGGCCGGGCGTGCAGACCCCAAAGGGATGGCGCATGAAGATACTTGCTGCCGGTGTCGCATCGTTTGGAGTTTGGCTTGCAGTTGGGAGCCAGACGACCGGTGTCGGTGCGGTCCCGTTGCCGGCTATAGACGGGTTCGCTTTCCGCCAGGTTCTCTCTGGTTCTTCCGAGGCCCCTCAGGCAGAGCAGAACATGCTCATTGGTCAGTACTGCTTCCGCTGTCACAACGATGCACTGATGACCGGCGGCCTTTCTCTCGAGTCGTTTGACGTGGCCAAGGCAGATGAGCACGCGGAAATCGCTGAGAGGGTAATCCGCAAGTTACAGGCCGGCCTGATGCCTCCTCCTGAGGCTCGTCGTCCGTCTGTCGACATGCTGGTAACTCTCGCGGAGACTTTGGAGAGCGTTGTTGACGTCGCGGCGGCCGCTGACCCGAAGCCCGGTGCCCGCAGATTTCAGCGCCTCAACCGATCCGAGTACGAGCGGGTGGTTCGCGACCTTCTCGCGCTCGAGGTCGATGCCAGTCGCTGGCTTCCGGCGGACACCTACCTTGGCAACTTTGACAACATGTCCGCTGCCCAGGGGCTCTCGCCGACGCTTTTGGAGGCCTATATGAGGGCCGCTAGCGAAGTCAGTCGCCTGGCTGTAGGCAACCCCACGGCGCTGTCGAACACCGTCAAGTACACTAACCCGATCGAGGTCTCGCAGCACGCGTGGGATCATATTGAAGGCGCGCCGTACGGGACGCGCGGGGGGATGGTCGTCACTCACGACTTCCCGGCGGACGGGGAATACGTCTTTGCGGTCGAGACCCAGTTCGGGAGCGGCACCGGCTTCGAGGATGTTGATTTCGCGGTTGACGGCGAGGGTGTGGCGCTGCTTGGCTTGGAGCACGGCGATGGTTCGAGCGTCGAGATTCGGACTGAACCCATTTTTGTTCGCGCCGGCCAGCACCGCGTCTCCGTGGCATTCGTTCGCAAGATCGAGGGCCCTTACGAGGATCGTTTGAGCCCGCACGCGTGGTCCTTCGTCGGTGGTGAGGACTCGCGGGCCTGGGCAAACTACGGCATCACCGCGCTTCCCCATCTGAGCGAATTGCTTATTACGGGACCTCGGCGGCCTGTCGGACTTTCGGAAACGGCCAGTCGTCAGGAAATCTTCACCTGCCGCGCGGCGGAACGCAGCGAGGAGCGTCCATGTGCCGAGGCTATCCTCACTCGCCTGGCACGGAAAGCGTACCGGAGACCGGTCACACTCGAGGATATGGCTGGCCCCATGTCCTTCTATGATCGCGGTGCCGCCGACGAGGGATTCGAGGTCGGCGTCCGGACCGCGCTGCAGGCGGTCCTGGCGAGCCCATCGTTCATCTTTCGCCTAGAGCAAAAACCGTCCGACGTTCGGCCAGACGCCAATTATCGCCTAAGCGACATTGATCTGGCCTCGCGCCTCTCGTTTTTTTTATGGGCCATGAACCCCGACGACGAACTCCTTCAGCTGGCCACGGACGGTCGCCTCTCCGACCCGGCGATCCTGACACGGCAGGTCGAACGGATGCTGGAGGATCCCCGCTCCGAGGCGCTCGCTACGCGCTTCGCGTCACAATGGCTTCGGCTCCAGGACGTGGAGGACAATCACCCTGAGCCGTACCTCTATCCTGATTTCACCGGGCAGTTGGGCGACGACTTGGTGCGAGAGACGCAGCTTTTCTTCGATAACCTTATTCGGGAGGATCGCAGCCTGCTCGAGTTGTTCACCGCCGACTACACGTTCCTGAACGAGCGCTTGGCGCGTCACTACGGGATCCTGGGTGTGTCGGGTGATGAGTTCCGCCGAATTCGCTACCCTGATGACAATCGGCGCGGCGTACTGGGCCATGGAAGCGTCCTTTTACTGACGTCAATGTCCGCTCGCACTTCTCCGGTCCTACGGGGCAAGTGGGTGATGGAGGTGCTCATGGGAACGCCCCCACCCCCTCCGCCTCCCGACGTGCCGGCGTTTGAGGATACGGAGGGCTCATCGGAGGGCCGTTCCCTGTCCACCCGTGAGCGCCTGGAGATACATCGGGCCAACCCGACTTGTCATTCCTGTCACCGAATGATGGATCCAATCGGTCTGGCGTTGGATGGTTACGACGTGACGGGCCGCGTGCGGATTCGCGAGAACGGAGCGCCGGTCGACACACGCGGCACCTTCTATGACGGCACGGACGTAAGCACCCCCACCGAGCTCATCGACGTGCTCATGAAGCGTCCCGTTCCGTTGGTGCGGAACTTTGTCACAAACTTGCTCGCCTACGCGTTGGGCCGACGGGTGGAGTACTTCGACCAGCCTCAGGTCCGTGCTATCGTGCGCCAGGCTGAGGCGAATGGCTACCAGATGTCTGCGTTCATCCTGGGTGTCGTGAGAAGTGATCCGTTTCAGATGACGCGATCCCAAGCGACCGCGGATCAAGAGGTCGAACAGGGGAGCTGAAGACATGCCATTCATCACTGGAAAGCACTTGTCCCGCCGCACCTTCATCCGGGGCATGGGTGCGAGCGTTGCGCTGCCGTCTCTCGATGCCATGATCCCGGCGGGGAGACTGTGGCAGGACAGGACCCGGGAACCAGGCTTCACGCGCTTGGTGTGCATCGAAGAATCCATGGGGGCCGCCGGCTCAAGTGACTGGGGGGATTCCCAACACCTCTTCGCTCCGGCGCTCGTCGGTCGTGACTTCGAGTTCGGCACGAACAGTCAGCTGGCGCCTCTCGAGGAGTTCCGCGAGTATATGACGATCGTCAGCAATACAGACTGTCGGTCCGCCGAGGCCTACCGCGCCGAGGAGATCGGAGGAGACCATGACCGATCGACGGCCGTGTTCCTGACCCAGGCGCATCCGAAGCAGACGCAGGGGTCGGACATCAAGTTGGGTACCTCGCTCGATCAGCTTCACGCACAGCGTTTCGGGCGCGACACGCCGCTACCGTCGCTCGAACTCTGTATCGAGGGCATCGACCGCGGCGGCGGCTGCGCCTATAACTACCATTGCGCTTACACTACCTCGCTGGCTTGGGCATCCCCCGAACAACCGCTCCCTGCGATTCGTGAACCCCGGGTCGTGTTCGAACGACTGTTCGGCGCCGGTGACACCCCTCAAGACCGGGCAGCCCGGCGCCAGACCGATCGGAGCATGATCGACTGGATCGTGACAGAGGTTTCGCGTCTGAGGCGGACGTTAGGGGCCGCGGACCGCGTAGCGCTGGACGAATATATGGATCATATTCGCGAGATCGAGCGGCGGATCCAACTCGTCGAGGCGCGAAACTCAAGCGGCGAAGAGCGGGAGATGCCTGCGGCGCCCTCCGGTGTTCCCGACTCGTTCGACGAGCACATGCAAATGATGTTCGATCTCCAGTTGCTTGCGCTACAGACTGACCTTACGCGGGTTATTACATTCAAGACCGGATTCGATCAGTCTAATCGAACGTTCCCACAGAGCGGCAGCGGGAAGTCCATCCACGGGGCGTCCCATCATGGCAACGTCCCCGCTGACATCCTGGACTTCAACAAGATCAACACTTACCGCCTCAGCCAACTCGGTTACTTCCTCCAGAAGATGCGAGACACGGTCGAAGGCGATTCGTCTCTGCTGGACAAGACCGCCATTGTCTGGGGATCTCCGATGGCCGATCCTAACCTGCACAACCACCGTCGGGCGCCTCTGCTGCTCCTGGGGCACGCGAACGGAGGCCTCAAGGGAGGCCTGCATCTGCGAGCATCCGAGGGAACCCCGATGGCGAACGTTTTCGTAAGCTTGATGCAAAAGATTGGGCACGCGGACATGAAGGCATTGGGCGACAGTACTGGAGAGTTCGCCCTGGAATTCCCGGGCCAGCCCACATCAACCAGGCCCGGTACGAGGGGCCACGCATCAGGATGAAGAGAACACAGATGAGAGCCAGGCTGCCGATGAACGGGCGGGACCCGGCGAGGCCGGTGGTCTCCCGAGCAGTAATGTCAGTTGTCTCCCTAGGTATCGCGGTCGTTCTGGTAGGGTCCGCCCCCGTGTCCAACTCCGCTTTGTCCGAGGTCTCCATCACCGAGGCCGCGCGACAGGGGGATGCCAAAGCCGTGAAGTCACTGCTCGATGGAGGCGCCGACGTGAACGCGGCACAGGGCGATGGCATGACCGCGCTGCACTGGGCCGCAGAGCGCGGCCACGCCGAGGTCGCCAACCTGTTGCTTTCGTCGTCGGCCGATGTGGAGGCAAAAACGCGCATCGGCAGCTACACACCGCTTCACGTGGCCAGCCGGAGAGGACACGTTCCCATCGTTGTGAGGCTTCTCGAAGCGGGTGCTGATCCTGGTGCCGTTACTATGAACAGCGGCGTGACACCGTTGCACTTGGCGGCCGCGGCGGTCGGCGGCACCGGCGCGGTGGTGGCGCTACTGGCGTACGGGGCGGATGTCAACGCACGCGAAAACTCGGTGGGCCAGACCCCGCTGATGTTTGCCGCCGGAACGAACCGTGCAGTTGCTGTTAAGTCGCTCCTGAGCGGCGGTGCAGACCCTGGACTCAGTACCCAGGTTGTCGACGTCCTCGCCAGCCTCGCTCTAGACCGGGAAGCTAGCAGACGCTTTCGTGAGGCGCTCGGCGACAAGAGCGCGCGCGACGTTCAGTCCGCCATCCGGAGTCAACGGGAGTTCTTGCGGTCCGGCTACGATGTTGGAGAGGTCGACGCGCACTCTCTCGCCAGAATCAACCCTGAGTACCCCGGTGGCCCAGACGTCGTACATCCACCGTACCGGGAGACACTCGTCGGAAAGACGGGTGGTATGACTGCGCTCCTGCACGCGGCGCGTGAGGGCCATATCGAAGCGACGGTTGCGCTCCTGGATGGAGGTGCGGACGTCGACCAGCCGAGCGGAGGGGATCGAACTAGCCCGCTGCTGATGGCCTCGCTCAACGGTCAGTTCGACCTGGCGCTTGTCCTCCTTGAGCACGGTGCTGACCCCGACCTGGCCGCTTCTACTGACGGTGCGACGCCTCTGTTCGCCTTGCTCCAGACCCAGTGGGCTCCGAAATCCAACTATCCGCAACCACGGGCGCAGGACGACCAGATCGCGGAATATATGGACGTCCTCCGGGTGCTCCTGGAGGCCGGGGCTGAGCCGAATGTCCGATTGAAAACCCATCTGTGGTATTGGGAGTATGGGCTCACGAAGATGGGGATCGACCTCACAGGGGCGACGCCGTTTTGGCGCGCCACCTTCGCGCAAGACCTCGAGGCTATGAAACTCTTGGTGACGTACGGCGCGGATCCGAATATCCCGACGTCATGGCCTGAGGTCGGCATGCGGGAGCGGCGGCAGCAGGACGGGCGGCAGCAGGAGGATTCGGCATTGCCTTACATCCCCGAAAAGGCGCCAAACGCCCATCCGATCCACATTGCGGCGGGAGGAGGATACCTCGGACTTGGAGCCTTCAGCGTCCGGAACGCGCCGGACCAGTTCCTGGCGGCCGTCAAGTATCTGGTCGAGGAGCACGGAGCAGACGTGAACCTGGCTGACTCCTGGGGTTACCGGCCGCTTCACTACGCAGCGTCGCGGGGTGACAACGAACTCATCGAGTACCTGGTGTCACAGGGGGCCGACGTCACTGCGATCACGCGATTGGGTCAGTCGACAGCCGACATGGCGCGTGGTGGTCGGGCCGGCTTCTTCACACGCGTGGCGTACCCGGAGACGGTTGATTTGCTCATCGGCCTGGGCGCGTCGTTTGAGTGCCTCCATACCCACTTCCTCGACACTGGAGACTTCTGCCCGGGCGCAGGCGTCAACGACCCATGGGCGCAGCCGGTAACCGGCGGGCGCCGGAACCCTGGAGTGTCCAGCCAATGAAGCCCCATTCTATGACCCTCGTCATCACTCTCGTTGGGACGCTCGCTTCGTCGGTTGTTATCGCGGGCTGTTCAGGCGAGAACCAGGTTGCGCCGGCATCGGATTCGGAAGCCGCTGCCGTAAAGGGCGGTGACGACCGGACGGGTCACTACGATGTAGTCGTGGACTGGTGGAAGGTGGCAGCCGACCACGACGACGAGTGGTCGTGGGGGCAGGTCGCCGGAGTCGCGGTCGACACCTCCGACCGGATCCTCGCTGTGACCCGAGGTGATTGGCCGGCGAATCGACGCGAGCCACGGAACGGGCGGCTTCGTCGCACGAACTTTATTGTCGTCGCCGACGGCGACGGCAACATCGTGGAACAGTGGAGCCAGTGGGATTCCATCCTGACACTGCCGCATCAGATCTACATCAGCCCCTACGATCCGGAGCGACACGTCTGGGTCATCGACAGCGGTGGGGGTGAGGGGCACCATCAGGTCCTGAAGTTCACCAACGACGGCAGCGAATTAGTGATGCAACTCGGAGAGAAGAACCACCCCACGACCAGGGACCAGGCGCGGTCGAACCCGAACCCGGGGCCCTATACGTACGGTTGGCCGTCCAAGCTCGCCTTCTTCCCGGACGGTAGCTTCCTGTTGGCGGACGGTTACTGGAACTCCCGCGTCATCAAGTACACCGAGGAAGGCGAATTCGTAAGCGAGTTCGGGAGCCTCGGGGACGGTCCGGGTGAGTTCGATCTCCTCCACGGCCTAGCCGTGGACCGGAACCGCCGCATCTATGTTGGCGACCGGACGAACAATCGGATCCAGGTCTTTACTGAGGACGGTGAGTTTATCCAGGAATGGCCCGATATCTACGACCCCGTCAACATCTACATCGACGTGAATGATTGGGTCTGGGTGATTTCCGCAAGGCTAAACCGGATCCTCAAGTACAACACGGATGGCGAGCTCCAGTACCACTGGGGCACTTACGGAGAAACGGCGGGGACGTGGGAGGGTGGCCTGTCGCGGCCGCACCAGCTAGACATGGACGAGGACGGAACGATCTATATCGCCAACTACGACGGTGGATGGGTGAACAAGTTCATTCCGAAGCCGGATGCTGACCCGAGCAAGGTGCTCGGCAAGCGGCTATTGCTCCACTAGCCTGCGACGGCACCTGGTTCAGCGCAAATCCCTGCTTCGGTATTACACTCGGCAGGTGCATCCCTAGACGGTTCCCGGAATCCACTATCCAAGGGACGGGACGGCTAGATTTTCCCTGGAGGGCATGTTCGTTGTTCGGTGGCGGCCCCCACCAATCCTTGACTCATGATCTGAACCTGATGAAGGATGTGCTTGACGTAGACTGTTGCTACCTGACCTTCAGGCGGAAGAAGCAGAAACGAGGACCTCATGAGAATTCGAATCTTTCCGGCAGTTTTGATCGCAACTTTTGTTTTCACACTCCCGGTCAACGCCGATCCGATCAAATTCGCCCGCTACCCCCACAGTAGCCACGGCCAGATCGCCTTCAGCTACCACGGCGACATCTGGGTTGCCGACAACGACGGCGTCAACGCACGCCGGTTGACAGCTCATGTTGCCAACGACACGTTTCCGCGCTTCTCGCCCGACGGCCAATGGATCGCGTTCACGTCGAATCGGATGGGAAACAACGACGTGTTCGTGGTTTCGGTGAACGGGGGGGTGCCGCAGCAGCTGACGTTCCATACGACCAGCGACACCGTGCAGTACTGGACGCCCGACGGGGAGCGGATCATTTTTTCGACCTCGCGCGGGGCGCACGCGTTTTATACACCCCTTTACTCGGTGTCACGGATGGGGGATCTGCCGGTGCCGATGGGTATGGACCAGGGTGCAGCGGGGATGATTTCGCAGGATGGGAGGACGGTTGCCTTCAACCGGTACGGGATGCGCTACTGGCGCAAGGGGTACCGGGGCAATAGCCAGACCGACATCTGGTTGCAGGACCTGGCGAGCGGAGAGATCAGTCAACTCACCGATACCGACACCGGGCGGTTCCGCGAGCACACACAGGACGCCTACCCGATGTGGGGTGCCGACGGGATGGTGTACTTCATGTCGGAGCGAGACGGGATTTTCAATATCTGGAAGATCGCGCCCGACGGTAGCGGCCTCGCGCAGGTGACGGACCACGGTTCCGACGGCGTGCAGTACCCGTCGATCAGCCCCGATGGGTCGACGATTAACTACGAGAACGAGTTCGAGGTGTGGACGTTGGCAGTGCCCGGCGGGGCACCCGAAAAGATTAGCATCGACCTCGACTTTGATCCCAAGAGCAACATGGTCGAGTATCTCACGTCGGAGAGCCAGGCCGACGGCTTCTACCCGTCGCCCGAGGGCCGCTATCTGGCTGTCGACTACCACGGTGAGATCTTCATTGTGCCGACGAACTCCGACGTGGGGGAGAAGACGCAGGTGACAGCGAGCGGCTGGCGACAGCGGACGGCGGTGTGGTCGCCGGATGGTGAGAGGCTTGCGTACATCTCGGACGAGAGCGGCGATCAGGAAGTGTGGACCTACGACGTTGACAGCGGCTCGTCGACGCGCCTGTCAGACCACGAATCCGAGAAGACCGGCCGTCCGATCTGGTCGCCAGATAGCTCGAAACTGGCGTTCTCGGCATTCAACTCGCTGATGGTTGCTGACATCGAGAGTGGCGTGGTGACCGAGGTAGGCACCAACGTGGAACGCGGCTTTCAGATCGGCAACTTTTCGGCCGACGGCGACTGGCTAGTGTACTCTCGCCGCAACGAGGATCTCGATCAAGAGGTCTACCTATTCGAGATCGAAACGCGTACCGAGCACAATCTGACGCAGGACCCGTTTACCGACAGCGCCGGGTTGATTACGCCGGATGGTGCGCACGTAGTGTTCCGTTCGAATCGCGCCGACGGAACGAACCAACTCTTCAAAGTGTCGCTGGCGCGGCTGACCGAGGACCCGGATGACCCTGTGGTGAAGGAGCGGAACCTGCTCGAGGCGGAGCGATTGGGTCGAGGCGGGCAAGGCGGCGACAAAACCGGTGGTGACACCGGAGGCGCCGACCAGGATGAAGCGCCAGCCCCGATCTCTGTTGATACCGACGGCATCCGGCGTCGAGCCGTCCGGCTCACGAACGACAACACCGGCGTCGGCAACGCCTTCTTCTTCTCCAACAACGGCGAGACGATTTACTATATTGGCGCCGACCAGGGTGGCCGAGCGCTGTTCTCGATCCCGCTCGCGGGCGGTGACGCCAACCGCATGGCCGGTGGTGGCTTTGGCGGCATCACGCCGACGGCCGACGGCTCGATGGTTTTCTTCCGCCAGGGAGGTGGTGGTTCCGATTCCGTCATGAGCATGCCGCTGCGCGGCGGCAACCTGGAGAACCGCCAGGAGCGCGTCGAGTTCCAGTTCACAGTGATCGTCGACAAGCAGGTCGAGTGGCGCCAGATCTTCGACGAGGCCTGGCGCGTCATGAAATACCGGTTCTACGACGCCGACATGCACGGAGTCAATTGGTCGTCGGTGCGCGAACGTTACGAAAGCCTCTTGCAGTACGTCGGTCAGAACCAGGACCTGTACGACCTGACCAACGAGATGATCGGTGAGCTTAACGCGTCCCACACCGGCGTAAGCGGCCCCAGCGGCATCGATCAGCCGGAGACCTACGGCACCTCCGAACTCGGCTTCGAGATCGTGATCGATGGGAATAACTATGTCGTTGGCCATATTTATAGAAACGGGCCGGCCGACAAAGAGTGGATCGATTTGCAGGTTGGTGACATGGTGCTCGGAATCGATCACCAGCGTGTCCGGTCGCCACAGAACTACTGGCAGATTCTCAACCATACGCTTAACGACTACGTCACGGTGACCATCGATCCTTCGACGCGCACCGGTGCAGCCAACGCCACTCCCGTCGAGCCACACGACATCCGCATCCGTACGGTGGGCTCGCTGCGCGACATCAAGTACGAAGAGTGGGTCGAAAGCAATCGGAAGTACGTCGAAGAAGTCTCCGCCGGGCAGATTGCCTATGTGCACATCCGCTCCATGAACCAACCGTCGCTGGTGCGCTTCCAGAATGAAATCAATCGCTTCTGGAATGCCAAGGGGATCGTCGTCGACATTCGCTACAACGGCGGCGGCAACATCGACCAGCAACTTCTCGACATTCTCGAGCGGCGCCCGTACGAGTTTTGGAACAACCGTTACGCTGGGGAGCAGTCCGGGCGGCGGCCGCGCCAGGCCATCGCCGGCCCCAAGGTGATGCTCATCAACCGACGCTCGGGCTCCGACTCCGAGGTCACCCCGATGGGCTTCCGGGACCTCGGCCTCGGCCGCATCGTCGGCACCCCGACAAGCGGCGCGGTGATCGCTACAGGCTCCTACACACTGATCAACGGGGGCCGCATCCGTACGCCGGGATCGTTGGTCGTTACGTACGATCCGGAGCGGCCGGGCAACCGCGGCATCAACCTCGAGAACTACGGTGTGGCGCCCGATGTTCAGGTGGAGAATTCGCCACAGGATGAACTCGCAGGGTTCGACCGCGAGCTGAAGGAAGCGGTCGACGAGGTGCTACGGATGCTGGCGAGCGGTGAGTGGCAGTATTCCGGCACCGCGCGGCCCCGGAGATAGACGATGCGACAGGTCTTCGCGATTGCCAAAAACTGAATGGTGGTCGTCGCCGCAGGCACTCTCACCACCGGGTGAGGGGATTCGCGAAGGGCTAGCTTTGGTTGTTGGCTAATACTCCTGAAACATCCTCTGGATCTCTACGGGATCTTCTGTGGTTGAAAGCGCGAGCATTAGTAGAATTCGCGCTTTTAGGGGTGCAAGATCTTCCGCCGCAATTCGCAGCGAGGCATTCTCGCTGGCTTCGCCGTAAGCCCGTCTAGCACCTGACCGAATCCGGCCACCCCCCGTCCGGCTGCTTGTAACGACAAATACGCCTTGATCAAGAACGGCCGAAATTCCTTCTCGTTGATTGCCGCTCAGTGCTCCCGCTCCAGCCGTTGCCATCACTATGCCGCGTGCGCCAGCGTTCGCCGTTGCCTGAATGAGGTCAGCTGTGGCGCCCTGGTAGACCATCAAAATGTCGACGCGCGGCAGTTCTTCAAAGGCAAAGACATCAAATTCACTGTCAGTGCTGTGGCGTTTTAATGTATCGCGGTAGTAGACGATGCGATCTTGATCGACGACTCCCATGATTCCGTAACCGCGAGTCTCAAATGTTTGGAGCCTCACGGTGTTGGTTTTGGTTACCTCACGCGCCGAGTTGATCTCGTCGTTCATGGCCACGAGAGCGCCCTTTCCACGTGATTCGGGATTGGCGGCAACACGGAACGCTTGGAGAAGATTCGCAGCCCCTTCATAACCCAGCGTGCTTGGATTCCTCATGGCACCAACGACAACGACGGGGCGGGGATCGCGGACCGTGAGGTGAAGAAAGTAAGCGGTTTCCTCGAGGGTGTCGGTCCCACTAGTTACGACTACCCCTGCGAGGTTAGCGTCGTCACGGTAGAGCTGGTTTATGCGTCGCGATAGCTGCATCCATTGGTCCAGCGTGATTGAACTACTAGAGGTGTTGGCGAACTGCTCGAACTCTGGCTGCACGTAGTCGGTAAGGTTGGGGATCCTGGCAATTAGATCTTCGGCGGTCAGACGGCCGCCGGAGGCGCTGGAGATAGTTCCACCAGTTGCCACCAATCGCACCCTAGGTGGTACCGAAGACGACTGAGCCCAAAGAAAATTGGATGACGTAACAGTCACAACCAGCAAAAACAAAAAACCAATCTGCCGTGAGCGATGCATAGGTGACTCCTTATTTGCCAACAACTCGATGCAAAGCGACTTCAACAATGAAAGCATAATTGTGTTCCCCAATTCCGACCGAGAAATCAAAGTTACTTTAGATGGTGTATTACCTCATCGGAACGCATCTAGAATAATAGCCTTATGATTAGAAAAATCCCGAACCGAGATTCAATCTCTCTTCCGTGTGCTATCGCTATTGTTTGCGTCATGCTAATCAATAGTTGCACCAATGGGGATGACCTGTCGGGACAGAGTGCAGCGATAGTCGAGATTGATCTGTCGGGCCCAGTAACGTTTTCCCGGGACGTAGCGCCGATTATCTGGGACAACTGCGCTATTTGCCATCGACCCGCTGGTTTTGCACCGTTTAGCTTGCTGACCTACGAGGAGGTCAGTACGCATGCAGAGGAAATCGCTATAGCCGTCGAGGATCGACACATGCCGCCCTGGCTGCCGGAGCCAGGTTACGGGTCGTTTCTTGGGGATCGGAGGTTGTCAGACAAGAAGTTGGAAATGATCCTCCGGTGGGTTAGCGAGGGCGCCATCGAAGGTGATCCAGCTGCCCTGAAGGAATTGCCGAGCTTTAGCGATGGGTGGCAGCTTGGCGAGCCGGACTTGGTTGTGGAAATGCCGGAGAAGTTCACGTTGGCACCCGGTTCTGGTGACGTATTTCGTAACTTCGTGGTTCCGACTCCGGTTGGACCTCGGCGCTATGTTCATACTGTTGAGTTGCACCCAGGCAACTCGAAAGTTGTCCACCATGCTGTGCTGATGATTGATGAGTCTCGGTCTTCCCGAGAGCTTGACCAGCAAGATCCTGACGTCGGGTATTACACCGGCATGGACAGCTCCGGTGGAGCACACAGCCCGGCCGGTCAGTTTCTGGGATGGACTCCTGGATTGGTGCCTCGGCGGGGTGAGGAGAATCTTGCTTGGGGCCTACGCGGTGGTACGGATTTTGTGCTTCAGCTTCACATGCTGCCCGGTAGCGAATTCGAGGATCTTCGAGCCTCAATCGGACTCTACTTTGCCGACCGGCCACCGAAGGAACAGGCTTACGCGTTACGTCTCGGCTCGATGGACATCGACGTCGCTGCAGGGGACCCAGCCTACGTCATTGAGGATAGCTACGTGCTGCCGGTCGACGTCCGTGTGTTGAGTGTCTATCCACACGCTCACTATCTGGCCCGTGACATGCAGGGATATGCAACGTTTCCGAACGGTAGACGCGAGTGGCTGATTCGAATTATGGAATGGGATTTCTTGAAACAAGATAGGTACACCTACAAGGAGCCCTTGTTTCTACCTGCGGGGACCAGGTTGACGATGCGATTCACTTATGACAACACGGCTGAGAATCCGCGCAACCCAAACAGGCCGCCGCGCCGCGTCGTTTATGGCCCGAACTCATCCGACGAGATGGGCGACCTCTGGGTCCAGGTGCTGCCTGTCGCGCCGGAAGAGTTCACGGTTCTTGAAACCGACTTCATGCGCAAGGAGCGGGGCAAGGAAATTGTGGTAGCTCGCCGGACACTGGCGAATGACGTCGACAATGCCCAAAATCATTACAATTTGGGGGTCTTGCTGCAAGCGGATGGGGCTCCCGAGGAGGCTGAAAGTCATTACCGCGCGGCACTGCAGCGCGATCCAGACATTGCCGACGCTCACCATAACCTCGCGGTTCTACTTGTTAGTCAGGGCAAGAATCGTGAAGGAGTCAATCACTACGGGGAAGTTCTTCGTATCGAGCCCGACTCTGCCGACGTGTATCTCAACCTCGCTCGCATTTACCTGTCTCAAGATGCTTTGGCGGACGCGTTCACGTTGCTGCTCCGTGGTATCGAGATCGAACCGTCCATGTGGGAGTTGCATGCTGATATTGCGGCGGCGTATGTACGCCAGGGAAGCCTTGATGCGGCTATCAGCAGCTATCGGGCGGCGTTGGCGATCGATCCAGATGTGGAGTTCTTGCACATTGGTATCGGCGAGGTATTTGGAGCACAAGGTCGATTCGTAGATGCCGAGGAGGAATTTCGTATCGCTCTAACGATCTCGCCACAGAATGCTTGGGCACACAACGATCTCGGTATGGCACTTGAGCAGCAGGGGAGGATCAAAGAAGCGATCGAGTCTTACCGGCGAGCACTAGCGATCGATTCGGCGTTCACAGGAGCGCAGACTAACCTCGATCGGGCGTTGCGCATTCGCTCACCACACTGAACCGCCCTATCTCGAATCAAGGTTCCCCATAGGAGGGCGGATGTTAGCCGCCTACGGTCGCTCTGGTTAGTTGTCCGATTGCGGCCAATGTTGTCTGTGCAGCGTTAAGTCCGAGCCGGAAGTCTTTGTCGTTGAAGGTGGTCCACACGTCGAGCGGCGTATGCCAGGTTGGGTTCCAACCCGCCCCAGTATGAGCGCCCCGCTCATTTTCTCGTAAGCTGATCGAGGGCACTATATTCATAAATGGTGTCGAGTCAGTGTTCGTCATGTGAGGACCAACTGTTGCGGGGTAGTCAGTTGTATAGGCGTCGGCCGCGGCTTTGAAAAAAAAGGCTAACTTCATGGAATCTTCAGCGAGCTCGGAATTCGACTGGAACTCGATATTGAAGTCGGCCTCCGGGCGTTGATCGCGGCTAACTGTACCGTCAGCACGTGGTGCACCGTGATCCCATAGCATCATGTCGTGCTGGATCATCCCGAGCCAGCGGGGCTCAGGGTACTGCCCGGAGCCTGGCGGGTTCTCGATTCCTTGTAGTTCCTCCCGCTGGGCCGTGTAGGCGCGTGCTCCATTGAGCCCCGTTTCTTCGTTGTTCCATAGAGCAAACCGGATCGAGACCTCAGTCTGTACATCAGGAGCGTTCAATATCCTGGCTAGTTCCATCACAAGGGCCGTACCCGATCCATCGTCATTGACTGCCTCGTTGACACCGTGGCCATCCATATGGGCTCCGACGATGTACATCTCGTTGGGTCGCGTGGTGCCGACTTTGGTGCAGTAGACCTCCTGTCGCTCACCATCGCTAGGTTGCTCCAGATTTAACTCTCGGATGCGCGTATCAGGCTGGGCGGCAGGGTCGCGGTTGACGCCACTGCGGGCACGGTAACCATAGATTGAACTTCCACCGGGACCGGACCCGTTTCGACCAACAATTCCCCCGGTTGGGGTCGTGAGGCTAGGCTCTTCAGCCGCTGTTCTTCTGCCACCTCCACGGCTTCGATTCCGTCCACCCCCGGTACTTGGTTGTGTGTTAGTTGGCTCAGGGGGGTACATGTACGTGATCCGTTCAGTGTTGGCACAACCGAATGACTGCAGTTGCGCTTCGATCCAGTCGACCGCGTCGCGATTGCGCTGCGTGCCTTGGCGACGGTCACCAAACTGCGTTAAGCCCTTGAGAGTCGCCTTGTAGTTTTCAAGGGAGAGTCGGCTTACCAATTCCCGGACCGGATCCTCCTGGGCATTCGCGGGCTGGCCGTGGGTGCCAGTTCCGATACTGATGTCAACAGCGGCAATAAGAAGAACGGTTATTGCAAGGATTCGTGTGTGCATGTGTTTTCCTCAGGATATGAAGGGGCCTTTGGGTTTGTTGGCTGGGTCAACCGGCGTTGAACAACTCTTTGATCTGGCGCAGAGCCGCTTCGATCTTTAGTTCGATTGCTTTTTCACCATATTCTACCGAGGCGCGCGAGGGGTCCCCGGAGACCCCACTGCCTTCGAATCCACCGCCTAAGACTCTCTTACTGTCTCGAATATGCTGTGGCGCGATGAACATTAGCTGTGAGGTGTCACGAATACCCGCATGGCTGCCAATAGACTCCTGAGTTTCACCTTGGCTGATGAGCCAGTCGTTGACACCATTATCCGAATAGTAATCTCCAACAAAATGGACGCGGGTAGGGGTATCTGACCATTCGGTGTTTAGTGTCTCGGAAACGTCCCGCATGCCGCGTTGATTGCCGCCGCTATCACCGATGAAGACGATATCGGTGAAGCCATGCACAGCCAAACTTCGAGCGGTGAATTCCAGTAAAGTCATGAAGTGTTCCTGGGGGAGAGTAATCGCGCCGGAATAACGCATGTGCCCCGACGGTGGGTCGAGGTTACCTTCCGGCACGTAGGCAATCACCGGTGCCACCAGTGTGTCGCCGAGCCGACGGGCGATTTGTTCAGCGGCGTAACTGACAATGAACTTGTGCTTGCCGAGGACCATGTGTGGACCATTCTGCTCGGTCCCCGCCGTGGCGACGATTACAGTAGTCGTGCCGTTGTCGATTAAATCGCGCACCTCCGTCCAGGTGAACTCGTCAAGGAAGACAGTGTCCGGTAACTGGGCGATCGCCGAGCCGACAAAGAATGCCGCGAAGGCAACCACTGCAACAATTTGTTTAGGCATCGATTCCTCTTATTCGAAGTTCCTAGAAGCCTCAGAGAATAGGACAAACCATTAGCGAATACACGGGACCGTAGCTGCTGCCCATGACCAAATTTACGGCCAGGAAATTTTTCGAAGGGAAAACTTCGACAGTTGAGAATTCCACCGTATACTTGGGGCGCGATGAAAAAGCTCGCATTGGTTAGTCTATTGATATTTTGTGCTGGGGCCGTTGGGGCGGTTGGGTTGCCCCAGGAAACGGCTTCGGAGGACCCGAATGTCATCATCGGGCGCTACTGTTTCCGCTGCCACAATGACGACTTACTGACCGCTGGGCTCACTCTTGAGTCGTTCGACGCGGCACGTGCCGGGCAAAACGCCGAACTTGCCGAAAAGGTCATCCACAAACTGCGGACCGGTATGATGCCGCCTCCCATCGCACAGCGGCCTGACCCGCAAACCTACGCCAACCTGGTCGCTGCGCTCGAGACAGCGGTTGATAGCACAGCTGGGGCAAACCCGAATCCTGGCAGTCGCATGTTTCAGCGTCTTAATCGGGCCGAATACAGTCACGCGATTCGTGACATCTTGGCGCTAGACATCGATGCCGGAGACTATCTGCCGCTTGACACTAAGAGTGCCAACTTCGACAACATTGCTGATGTACAGCTTATGTCGGCAACCTTAATGGACTCGTATCTCCGAGCGGCGAGCGAGGTGAGTAGGCTAGCTGTTGGTGACCCAGAAGTGAGTGAAAGTGAGGCTACATACAAAGTCTCTCGCTGGGAGTCGCAACGCGATCATGTCGAGGGGGCACCGCAGGGAACGCGCGGTGGGATCTCGGTTGTTCACAATTTTCCCGCTGATGGTGACTACTTCGTACGGGTGGCGTTTCATCACGAAACTACGGGGACTTTGTTCGGCAACGGCCGTGGGGCACTCCACACGGCAGAGGGAGAAGAGCAACTCGAAGTTTCGGTCAACGGGGAGCGAGTGGCTTTGCTCAACGTTGGGCGCTGGATGCATACCTCGGATCCAAACGGCGTCACGCTGCGCACCGAGCCATTCTCCGTACGTGCCGGACCACAAAGGGTTTCGGCATCGTTCATTACCCGCTTCGAGGGTCCAGCCCAGGATCTGATATCGCCTCATGATTGGTCGATTGCAAGTACTAGCGTTGCGGGCGCATATGGGATAACGAGTCTCCCGCATCTGCGTGACATGGTCATCAAAGGCCCACAGGATCCAACGGGGGTGTCGGACACAAAAAGCCGACAACGAATTTTCAGCTGTCGTCCAACGGCACCTGTAGAAGAAACTCTGTGTGCGCAGCAGATCCTTCGTGATATCGGCAGCTTGGCCTATCGACGTCAGCTTTCCGATAATGATCTTGTAAATTTGATGGCGTTTTATCGCAGCGGCGCCATCGAACGCGGGTTTGAGGGGGGTATCCAGATGGCAATTGAAGCGATTCTGGCTAGTCCCCACTTCGTCTTTCGCATAGAGCAGATCCCCGCTGGTGATAGCGCCCGTAGTACGTACCATGTGCGTGATATCGATCTGGCGTCGCGTCTATCGTTTTTCCTCTGGGCTTCGGTGCCAGACCGAGATCTTATTGATCTGGCCATCACGGGAGAACTCTCCCGGCCAGGTGTCCTTGAGGCTCAGGTACGACGGATGCTGGCAGACTCGCGCTCAGAGGCTCTGGCGACACGATTCGCTAGCCAGTGGCTGCGTTTACAGGATCTCGACAAGATCCACCCTGACGTTCGCGAGTATCCGGATTTTGATGAGCAGCTCCGTGCCGCGATGAGGAGAGAAACGGAAATGTTCTTCGAGAATCTCCTTCGCGAGGACCGCAGCGTACTTGAATTGATCGATGCTGACTACACCTTCGTGAATGAGCGTTTAGCGAAGCACTATGGGATTGCGGATATTGCTGGAACTGAGTTTCGCCGAGTGGGGCTTGAGGGGGAACGGCGTGGACTCCTTGGCCACGGGAGCATCTTGACCTCGACGTCACACGCGGCGCGCACGTCTCCAGTATTGCGTGGCAAATGGGTGATGGAGGTTTTCCTCGGTAGCCCGCCACCGCCACCACCGCCCGACGTTCCCGATCTTGAGGAAACTGGGAGTCTTGTGGGTGGGCGGTTTCTCACCGTCCGTGAACGCATGGAAGAACACCGCTCGAATCCGGCCTGTATGTCATGTCATCAAGTGATCGACCCGCTTGGGTTAGCGTTGGAGAACTTCGATGCCACCGGTGCATGGAGAATCAAGGACAGCGGCTCCCCGATCGAGTCCACCGGTGTTCTCTATGATGGGACGGTGATGGAGGGGGCGGCAGGGCTCCGTGCCGCCTTGCTAGACCGTCCAGAGGTTTTCCTAAGCACCTTCACTCAGAATCTAATGGCGTATGCTTTGGGTCGCAGGGTGGAGTACACTGACATCCCGACCGTCCGAAACATTACCCGTCAGGCCGTTGCCGATGGTTACCGAATCTCCAGTCTTGTGCTTGGGGTGATAAACAGCTCAGCGTTTAAAATGAGTACCCGAGATGTTACGGAGGTTGTCCCATCTGCAAGACAATGATGAACAGGCACGACGAGAGGATCGGAAAGAGTAGATGGAGTTCATAACGGGCAAGCACATCCCCCGCCGAAGGTTCCTGCGTGGGGCCGGTGCAGCTGTAGCCTTGCCGTTTTTGGATGCCATGGTTCCTGCTGGCGCGGTGTGGGGAAAGCGATCTGTACAAAGTGATCCGACGCGCTTGGTGTGCATCGAGATTGTCCATGGGGCTGCGGGGAGCACCGAATACGGCGCAGAGAAGAACCTTTGGGCGCCCGCTGTGGTTGGTTCTGATTTCGACCTTGCACCGACCTCTCTTAGTCCGCTCGAACCATTTCGTGACTACCTCACAATTATTTCTAACACTGACGTGGAAGGGGCAGAAGCAGTCATCCCGAAGGAAATTGGTGGTGACCACTTTCGCTCAAGTTCCACCTTCCTGACCCAGTCCCATCCGAAACAGACCGAGAGTTCCGACGTGCTCGTAGGGACGTCGCTCGACCAACTCTATGCTCAACGCTTTGGACAGGGAACGCCGATCCCCTCAATGCAGCTGTGCATCGAGAACGTGGACTTGGCGGGTGGATGTGCCTATGGATACGCCTGCGCGTACACCGATACGATCAGCTGGGCCTCTCCGTCTCAGCCGATCCCCATGGTACGTGACCCTCGTGTGGCCTTTGATCAACTCTTCGGGGCGGGTGGTACCCCTGAGGCACGTGCTGAGCGACGACGTGCGCATAGCAGCATTCTCGACTGGATTGTTGGTGAGGTTGCCGACCTTCAACGGAATCTGAAAGCAGCCGATCGGCACCGTTTGGAACGTTATCTTGAGAACATTCGTGAGATCGAACGGCGTATACAACGTATAGAACAGCGTAATGCTAGTGGGGAGGAGAGAGAGCTTCCTGCGGCTCCTGCTGGGGTGCCGGATTCTTTTGACGAACATGTGCAATTGATGTTCGACTTGCAGGCGCTGGCTTTCACGGCTGACGTTACGAGAGTGTTTTCGTTAAAACTCGGGCGTGATGCTTCCTCTCGTGTATACCCGAATAGTGGCGTTGATAGACCGTTTCATCCGGCGTCACACCACGGTGAAAGCAAGTCGAATATAGAGCTATTTGCCGAGATCAACCGTTATCACGTTGGCCAGGTTCCCTATTTGTTGCAAAAACTGAAGGACACGATGGAAGGCGATACACACCTGCTTGACAAGACGATGGTTGTCTACGGGTCGCCAATGGGGAACCCGAACGTCCACAACCATAAGCGTTGTCCGCTGATCGTTGTTGGAGGTGCGAACGGCAAACTGGAAGGCAACCTGCACCTGCGGGCTCCTGATGGAACGCCGATGGCCAACGCTATGTTGTCTATGTTGAAAGCCTTGGGTATGGAAGACATGGAAACGTTCGGTGACAGTACAGGAACGTTTAACTTGCTGAGCTGATGAGACGTCCGGGCTTCAACGGGATAGTTCTCGCCGCAGGCTGGTTGGTATTTGTAACGGTTCTTCCCAGCGTTGCCATGCATTCCCTACAGCAGTCTGGGGCAATCGTTGCTGATGCTGCAATGCGTAGCGACATGGAAGCGGTGCACGATTTATTGCGAGGCGGCGCTGACGCTAATGCTTCGCAAGGCGATGGCATGAGCGCACTTCATTGGGCGGCGCAAAATGGTGATTCCAACATCGCCGAAGCGCTTATTTATGCTGGTGCCAATCTTGAGGCCACCACGAGACTCGGCGGGTACACGCCTTTGCACCTGGCTGCACGAGCGGGACGTGGACAGGTTGCGCGCGCACTTATCGAGTCGGGGGCGGACGTTGATGCGCCAACCACCACCGGCGAAGTTACTCCACTCCACTTTGCCGCAGGTTCGGGTGATGTTGAGGCTGTGAGGGTTTTGCTGGAACACGGTGCCATCGTCAACGCCCGGGAAGCCCAGTGGGGTCAAACACCATTGATGTTCGCCGCCGCGAAGAATCGCAACGCAACAGTTCGCGAACTATTGCTTGCAGGCGCGGACCCCTTAATAACAGCCAAGGTTGTCGATATCTCGGCAAGAGAAGAAATGGATCGCGCAGATCAGCGGGACGGTAGCTCAGCGGGTGCCACACTGACACTTGCACAGGAGAGCCGGTCGTGCCCCGTGAATGACATGGCGTGTCTGGCGCGGGTCAGCGCTTCAAGGGAACGAGACGTGGTGTTGCCCGCCAAGGAAGGCCAGCAGCAGGGAGCACCGACAGGCTTTGCTGAACGTGAGCGATTACTGGGAACGACAGAGATCGATCCACTGTCATACGCCGATCTGGTTAGTAAGCAGGGTGGTCTGACGGCTTTATTACTGGCAACTCGTGAAGGTCACCAGGAAGCCGTGGAATCATTGCTGGCTGGGGGTGCAGATATTGACCAGGTGAGTGTTGGGGATCATACGAGCTCCATACTTATGGCGGCGATCAATGGCCATTTCGATTTGATGCTCTACCTCCTTGATAACGGTGCTGATCCAACAATTGCGAGCGATGCTGGGGCAACGTCACTTTACGGCGTACTTAATACCCATTGGCAGCCCAAAACACGCCATCCCCAGCCGACTGATTATCGCCAGCAAGAGGCCTCATATCTGGAGGCAATGACGTCATTACTTGATGCTGGCGCCGATGTAAACGCGCGACTCGACCGCCCACTCTGGTACACCACTTACAATAACGATCTTCTAAGGACGGAGCGTACTGGGGCAACAGCGTTCTGGCGTGCTGCCTACGCTACCGATATTGATGCAATGCGTTTGCTGCTTTCCTATGGCGCCGATCCCACTATTCCCACTGTGCGGGGCCCGAGTCGGTCCCGGTTCAATCCGGAAAGACTAGACCCCTCGGGATTGCCCCCGGTCCCCTTAGGTGCCCCAGCGGTGTACCCGATCCACGCGGCATCTGGCGCTGGTTATGGCCAAGGGTTTGCCGCCAACGCACACCGGCACGTCCCGGACGCATGGTTGGCAACAGTACGGTTCTTGGTCGAGGAACTCGGTGCGGAGGTTAATGTCCGCGATGTCAACGGTTACAACGCCATTCACCACGCGGCTGCGCGCGGTGACAACGAGTTGATCCTGTACCTTGTTGAGCGCGGTGGTGATGTTACCGCTGTAAGTCGGCGTGGCCAGACCACGGTGGATATGGCCAACGGGCCGGTTCAACGTACCCAGCCGTTCCCAGAGACGATCGCGTTGCTCGAGCGCTTGGGTGCCAAAAATAGCCACAACTGCGTTTCCTGCTGATTGTAAGACAGGAATGGCTTACAGGTAGTCTTTGTACTACTGGTTCTCTCGGCGGATTGCACCTTATAATCTGCGATAACTATGAAGAGAATCACCATTGCGATCCTGGGGGCGGGATTCGTTTGCTTGACCCTGAGTGCGGCTCCGTCCACGCCGCTTTCGTTTAGGGAACAAAACGAACTCATTGGACGCTACTGTTTCCGCTGTCACAACGACCAGCTAGTGACCGGAGGATTAACTCTCGAATCCTTCGATGCGGCCCAGGCATACGATCAAGCCGAAATCGCGGAAAAAGTGATCCGCAAGTTGCAGACCGGCATGATGCCGCCGATCACAGCGCAGCGACCGGATGCTGATACTTATGTGGCTCTAATCGCCGCGCTGACTGAAACGATCGACACGGCTTCGATGGCTGAGCCTAACCCTGGGGGGCGATCTTTTCAGCGGCTAAATCGGTCCGAGTATAGGCGCTCGATAAAGGATCTCCTTGGCCTTCAAATTGACGCCGGTGCACACCTTCCACCCGACACCATTAGCGCTGGATTCGATAACATCGCCGACGTCCAGGGATTGTCTGCGACGGTTATGGATGGGTATCTTCGGGCTGCTGGCGAGATTAGCCGGTTGGCGATTGGCAATCCGGACGCTACACCAAGAGAGTTTACCTACGAAGTGCCACGCTATGCTTCGCAGCGGAAACGGGTCGAGGGCGCTCCTTTCGGTACCCGTGGGGGAATCTCGGTTGTTCACAACTTTCCCGCTGATGGCCACTATTTTTTTCGCATGTCCTTCCAGCACGAGTCCACAGGAAACTTGTTTGGAAACGGCAGGGGAGCCTTACACACGGCGGATGAACCCGAGCAGATCGAGGTTTCGGTTAACGGTGAAAGAGCAGCTCTGATGAATGTAGAGCGCTGGGCGCATCGTCAAGACTCCGAGAGCATGGAAATCAGGACCGAACGAATTTTTGTCCGCGCGGGACCGCAACGTATTTCGGCAGCCTTCCTGAAGCGTTTTGAAGGTCCAGTGGAAGACTTAATGTCTCCACATGAGTGGAGCCTTGCGGACAAAAAAATTGGCTATTCCTATGGCATCACAACATTGCCGCACCTGCGGGACTTGGTTATTGGTGGCCCCTACGATGTCACCGGAGTTTCCGACACTCCTGTCCGGGCGCGTATATTCATGTGCCGCCCCACGATGGCCAACGACGAACAGCCCTGCGCTGAACAGATCATCTTGCGACTTGCGACCGGTGCGTATCGTCGTCCAGTAGATGACAAAGAAATAGCGACATTGATGACGTTTTATAGGGCCGGAACGCAAGATGGGGGCTTCGAAGCTGGGATTCGAACTGCGCTACAGGCAATCCTTGCGAGCCCCGACTTCGTATTCCGATTCGAAGAACCTGGGACTGGAAAGGGAAGCGAGTCCCGGTTGAATGACCTTGACCTGGCTTCACGTCTGTCGTTCTTCTTGTGGTCAGCCCCACCGGACGATGAACTCCGGGAGTTAGCTAACGAGGGGAATCTGTCAGACGCGGACACCTTCGATCTTCAGGTGAAGCGTATGCTCGCAAACCCTCGCTCCGAGGCCCTAGGCAGCAGGTTTGCGTCGCTATGGTTACGATTGCAAGACCTCGACCTAGTGCACCCAGACTCGCTCCGCTTCCCCGACTTCTACCAGCAGCTTGTCAGCTCGATGCACCGCGAGACGGAACTGTTCTTCGAGAATCTAGTTCGCGAGGATCGTAGCGCGTTGGAATTGCTTACGGCCGACTATTCGTTTGTTGATGAACGCTTGGCGCGCCATTACGGCATTTCCGGTGTGCTTGGCGAACAGTTTGTGCGTGTGCCATTACCGGCAGAGCGGCGCGGCATCCTGGGTCACGGCAGTATATTGGCGTCGACATCACACGCAAACCGGACGTCCCCAGTATTACGGGGCAAATGGGTTATGGAGGTTTTACTTGGATCGCCGCCGCCACCACCGCCACCAAATGTTCCCGAACTTGAGGAAAACGACGCCGCCGGTGACGCCCGCTCGATCTCGGTAAGAGAGCAGATGGAGATGCATCGGGCTAGCCCAGCATGTATGTCCTGCCACCAGGTTATCGACCCAATAGGTCTAGCGTTGGAGAATTTTGACGTTACTGGTCAGTGGAGAATCAAAGATCGGGGCGTTCCGGTGGACCCTTCGGGGTACCTCTACGACGGCAGTCAATTGGATGGGCCGGGTGGGCTACGGCAAGCGCTGCTGCGCTACTCTGATGCCGTTCTTACTAACTTCACAGTCAACTTAATGTCTTACGCCGTTGGTCGCCGTGTTGAGTACTACGACATGCCAGCGATACGCTCCATCCTACGGAACGCTGCCGCTAACGATTACAGGATGTCATCGTTTATTCTGGGTGTTGCTCGCAGCGCGGCGTTCCAGCGTAACCTCCAAATAACGCCCACCGAGGCAGGGAGCTAACGATGTACCTGACCAAGAAGCACGTTTCCCGCCGGACCGTCCTCCGTGGCGTTGGGGCCACTGTCGCGATCCCGCTATTGGATGCCATGACGCCCGCTGGTGTGGTCCGTGCTTCAACTCAAGCAGACCCAACTCGCCTCGTGTGTATCGAGATGGTTCATGGAGCGGCTGGTTCCAGCGAATATGGGGCCTCGCAAAACCTTTGGTCGCCGGCCGCCGTGGGATCCGATTTCGATCTAAGCTCTAGCGCCCTCAGTTCGCTCGAACCATTTCGTAACTACCTCACAATTGTTTCTGACACCGACGTGGTTCAGGCAGAGGCGTTCATTCCGAAAGAGATTGGTGGAGATCACTTCCGTTCAAGCGCGGTGTTTCTGACTCAGGCCCATCCGCGCCAGACGGAAGGGTCTGACATCCACGTGGGCGTCTCGATGGACCAAATTTATGCGCAGCGCTTTGGGCAGGACACTCCAATTCCATCATTGCAACTTTGCGTGGAGAATGTTGACCAAGCTGGTGGTTGCGCCTATGGCTACGCCTGTGTGTACACCGACACAATCAGCTGGGCTGCGGCCGATCAGCCGTTGCCAATGATTCGCGACCCGCGTGTCGCCTTTGACCAGTTATTTGGTGCTGGCGGCACACCGGAGCAGCGTTCCGCCTATCGCCGCACTAACAGCAGCATTCTTGACTACATTACCGGTCGCGTGGCCGAATTGAAGCGCCAACTTGGCCCCGCTGATGTCGTGCGCTTGGACCGTTACCTTGAGAACATCCGCGAGCTCGAGCGTCGTATACAGCGTACCGAACAACGGAACGTTAGTGGTGAAGTTCGAGCGCTGCCTGAGGCGCCTGCTGGTGTCCCAGATTCCTTTCAGGAGCACGTGCAGCTGATGTTTGATCTCCAGGTGCTGGCGTTTGCCTCTGATATGACACGGGTTTTTTCCTTCAAGATGGGTCGTGATTCATCAGCGCGAGTGTTTCCGAGGAGCGGTGTTGATCGGCCGTTCCACCCGGCATCCCACCACGGCGAGAACGAGCGCAGCATCGAAGCCTTCGCCCAGATCAACCGTTACCACGTCAGCCAGATTCCATATTTCCTTCAAAAGCTTCAGGAAACAATGGAAGGAGACACTCATCTGCTCGACAAGACAATGATTGTCTACGGATCGCCGATGGGAAACCCGAATGTGCATAATCACAAGCGTTGTCCGTTGTTCATCGTCGGCGGGGCCAACGGTGCCCTCCCGGGCAATCTGCACGTGCGTGCGGAGCCTGGCACATCGATGGCCAATGTGATGCTGACTCTGATGCACAACCTTGGACTAGATGACCTCGAGAGTTTCGGTGACAGTACAAGCGAATTCATTTTTTCCAGTTAAGGAGCATCTTTTGGGCAAGATGTACAACATCGCTCCGGTTTCGTATCGATGTGCATGGGTCGTCGCCCTGCTCTTATTGCCGGTGATTACCTTGGCGGCAGCCTATGACCCATTGGTCGCCGACGCGGCCATGCGCGGTGACGCAGAGGCTGTCCGTATTTTGCTGCGCGATGGAGCCGACGCCAACGCAGCACAGGGCGACGGTATGACGGCGCTGCATTGGGCAGCGACCAACGACAACCCGGTGATTGCGAGCATGCTGGTTTACGCGGGTGCAAATGCGCAAGCAACCACGCGCCTGGGACGTTACACCCCGTTGCATCTTGCTGCCAAAGCAGGTTCGGCAGCGGTCGTTTCGATCTTGCTTGAGGCGCGCGCCACAGCTTCGGCGGTAACCTCAACTGGGGGTGCGCAGGCGATTCACTTCGCCGCCGCCGCCGGCGTTGCCGAATCAGTAGAGATGCTTCTGAAGTATGGCGCTGACGTTGACGCTCGAGAGCAGACACGCCAGCAAACGCCGTTAATGTTTGCCGGAGCGTTTAACCGGACCGAGGTCATCAAGGCCTTGTTGGCGGGCGGGGCAGACGTGACGCTTACAGCCGAGGTGATCAACATTTCAGAGAGGGAAGCTTCAGACCGCGCGGATCAGCGTGGGGATGCTCCCCCAGCCAGTTCAGCTCAGCAGCGTTACACCCAGAATGAGGAAGAACCGCTCTCGTACGCAGATTTAGTTGGGCATCATGGGGGACTGACCGCTCTATTACACGCCGTGCGTGAGGGCCACGTTGAATCGGCGATGGTGCTGCTAGAAGCGGGTGCCGACCTTAATCAGCCGAGCGCCGGCGACCATACGCCACCGATGCTGATGGCGATGCTCAATGGGCACTTCGATCTTGCCCTTAGTTTGCTTACTTTAGGGGCGGATCCGACCCTAGCGTCGGACGCTGGAACGACGCCGTTGTATGCGGCACTCAATGTCCATTGGGCGCCAAAGTCCCGTTATCCACAACAGCATGTCTATCGTCAGCAGCGTGCTAGTTATATGGACGTAATGCTAGCAATGCTCGAGGCTGGAGCTGACCCAAACGCGCGGCTCACCAAACACCTTTGGTACATGTCGTACAACTTTGACCTCTTACGAGTTGATACGAAGGGTGCTACGCCTTTCTGGCGGGCCGCCTACGCTCTGGATGTTCCAGCCATGCGCCTCTTAGTTGCGTATGGGGCCGACCCTGGGCTTGCCACCGAGAAGCCACCGCAACGCTTTCGGCGTGAGCAAGATCGGGACATGGACCCCTCGGGCCTACCATTGGTGCTGGTTGGGGGCCCAGCGGTGTATCCAATCCATGCAGCCTCAGGCGCTGGCTATGGTCAAGGTTTCGCAGCCAATGCGCATCGCTACGCCCCGGATGGATGGCTCCCGACGGTGCGTTATTTAGTTGAAGAGGCTGGTGCTGATGTCAATTCCCGTGACGTCGATGGCTACACAGCAGTGCACCATGCCGCCGCACGTGGGGACAATGAGCTAATTCTCTATCTCGTTGAACATGGTGCCGATGTGACGGCCGTGAATCGGCGTGGCCAGACCACGGCTGATATGGCGAATGGACCGGTACAACGCATTCAGCCTTTTCCCGAGACGCTGGCGTTGCTCGTGGGGTTAGGCGCGATTAACAACGGGAACTGCGTATCCTGTTGACCTTTTCCGCCAGTTAGGGGCCTGGGTTTTTCGCTAGGTAGTCGGACACTCGCTCGAACCCTTGTTTCATGCGATTCAGGTCATTCACTAGTGGCCCAAACGAGATACGGATGCCGTTTTCGAGTGTCTTGCCGAAGCCACTTCCGGGGACGAAGATTACGCCGGTGTTTTCGAGAATCTCGTAGACGAAATTATCAGCCTTCCGACCGACGTCAACGACTGTATAGAGGCCGCCTTGTGGCACGATATGCCGCATCTTTAAGTATTCGTCCACATAGGTAGTTAGATGCTGGGCCGCCGTTTTGTAGGCTAACCGCGAGTTGTTCATGTAGGTGAGTAGTGACCCTTCCGGCAGTGCACTTTCGAGGTAGGCGGCCAGCGCCATTTGGTGAACCGTGTCAGGGCAGAGGACAACGCTTTGCTGGACGGCCTCAAGGGTGTCGATAACGTCGGCACGTGCCTCAATCCAACCTAACCTGCGACCCAGCCCCCTACACCACTTGGAGTTTGAGTGAATCTTGATGAGGTTTGGGTGGACGATGGGGCTGGCTGCGAACTGGGCCGGTTGTTTTTCAGTGAAATATTGTGCCCGATACGCGTAGTCAACGGCGACGAAGCAGCCGTGGTGGTAGGCCAACTCAATAACCTCGAAGAATGTCGAGTCTGGAACGATGCCGCCAG
>ERZ651768.410-NODE-410-length-32689-cov-4.004262_pt1 | contig 32689 bp, 26 predicted proteins | sample MGYA00514754_ERZ651768 | MGnify/ENA metagenome assembly ERZ651768
TTGATCCTTATATTCATTGTGAAATTTATTTAAATGTTTCATAACCTGTTTACATGGCTTGCACCAGGTTGCCCAAAAATCCATAAGCACTGGACCTGATTCCAATAGCGTATAGATTGTGGTTTTTTTACCATTCAGGAGTTTTATTTCGAGGTTCGGAATTTTCCCAAATGTTTCCTGATCCTGAGCAATAATCAATGCAAACTGGGCTATCAAAAAACAACTTAAAATTTTTATCTTATTCATCTACAGTATAGGCTCTAAAAACTTTTTTAGCTCAGCCTCATTTATAAATTTCAGGCTTACACTACTAAGATTCTCAACATCTGACATAGGCAGAATAAACTCATATTTAGCGTGAATATTCACCGTTTCCATAGCAACCTGCATTGACCAACCTCCAACAGTAAACTCAATCATAGGGGTAAACTGATTTTCGGGCAGATATAACACCTTATCGCTCTTACGTGAGTGCCACTGCTCTTCTGGAGTATCGGCAACAACAACAATTGGTACGCCTTGCTTGTTAAAGAACCTAATTATAGGAATCGAACGATAATTACCCGATGTTATCCTGCTTGTTATATCATCCGTAAGATTGAAAGATTCCTTACTGAAATAAAATATTGTGAGGCTACCATTCTGTTCTAAACCAGTATAAGGAAGCGCGTTTAACATCTCTTTTATAATCTCATCTTTCAATGAATAGGTTACCTGAAACTGTACAGTGATATAGCTATCATCATCTTTATGATAAATAAAATTTGGCTTTTTCATGATCACATCATATGGATTATCAATCAATCTGTTTAAAACGTCTTTTAACATCTCAGTGTTTGGCGCTAATTCAGGATTTTCTTCGACAAGCCGGTTTGCAGAAAAATCCATGGTCCACTCTCCACCAGTATCAAACAGGGTAACATCTTTTTTAGGTTTTAGCTTTTCGTCTTCCTTAAGCCCCAACAGAATATCCATCGACTCCTCAAGCTTCTTAAACTCATCATCTAGATTCTTTGTAATCATCTCGGACTTCACTGAAACAGGGTGACGTCGTTTTGCAGGTTTTGGTTCAATAAATTTAGGAAAAACAGCCGTGATCTGGTTTTTACCCTTTGGTAGATAAGGAGCAATCATTAACTGAATATTATCTCCTATTTCTTTTTTCATTTTTGATATGTCACTGTATTCTGCTGCAATATCCTTTGAGTCTATCTGGTCCCATGTAGCCAGATTAATAAGCTGTATGGAGACATTGATCTTTTCCAGCTGTCGGTAATACTTTCCTAGTAACAAAAGATTCCTAGAGGCTATAGGCTGCCTCAGCATGAGAGATCGGTCGTTCATTATTATCTCAAGATCTTTTTTATCCTGCATAAGTAAGCCAGGTTCACTCTTGAACCTATTGCTCACCATATCTGACAACCCGGAGGCTATCCACTCAACAGTAGGGTCATCCTTAATGTTATCAAATGGTATAACATATAAATAGACAATGGACTGCCTCGCAAGAAGCCCAGAGATAAACATTAATATGAATAGAGTTTTCCGCATCCTCATAGAGAAGTATATTATTTCAATATAGTGGTATTTATACTATACTATCAATGGATAAATAATTACCCTTTATTTATCCGCATTTTTGCTAATCCTAGCCCAAGAATCGCGTAACGAAACCGCACGGTTAAACACCAATTTTTTATCAGTACAATTCTTACTATCAGCAATAAAATAACCAGTCCTCTCAAACTGATAAACACAATTGTCGACAGGTGATTGCATTGATTTTTCTATGATAGCTTCATTAATGATCGTTAGACTTTCTTGGTTCAAGTTTTCTATAAAGTCTCCTCCTTTTTCTGGATATTCACTTTGAAACAGTCTATCATAGAGACGTATTTCTGCTTTTATATTTTCCTTAGCGCTTACCCAATGCAGTGTTCCTCTTACTTTTCTACCATCTTCGGATCTTCCTCCTCGAGTTTCCGGATCATATGTACATCTTAATTCTGTTATCTCTCCGTCTGAGTCCTTTATCATATCATTGCAAGTTATATAGTAAGCAAATTTCAACCGGACCTCTTTTCCTGGACTCAGCCTGAAATACTTTTTCGGTGGTTCTTCCATAAAGTCTGCTCTGTCAATATATATTTCTTTTGAAAAAGCAATCTTTCTTTTACCAGCATTTTCATCTTCAGGGTTGTTAATAGCATTAATGTATTCTAAATCTTCATCAGGATAGTTAGTGATAACAACCTTAACCGGATCAAGCACCGCCATTACCCTTGGGGCTGTCTTATTAAGATCCTCTCTGAGAGCATTTTCCAGTTTAGCAACATCAACAACAGTATCCCGCTTTGTTACCCCAATACTCTCTGAAAAATGACGAATTGATTGGGGCGTATAGCCTCTTCGCCTAAGCCCAGATATCGTAGGCATCCTTGGGTCATCCCAGCCATCGACAAGCCCATCATCTACTAGGCGTTTTAGTTTACGCTTGCTGATGACCGTAAAGTTTAGATTAAGCCTTGCGAACTCGATCTGTTGAGGGTGATAGGTTCCTAACGCATCAAGATACCAGTCATATAGAGGCCTGTGATTTTCAAACTCCAGGGTACATATTGAGTGCGTAATCTTTTCTATCGAGTCTTCCAAACCGTGGGCCCAGTCATACATAGGGTAGATACACCACTTATCTCCTGTTCGATGGTGATCAGCATGTAGTATACGGTACATTACTGGATCGCGCATGTTTAGATTAGAATGTGCCATATCTATTTTTGCCCTTAGGGTCCTAGTCCCATCAGCAAACTCACCTGATTTCATTCGCGCAAATATGTCAATATTTTCATCTATACTACGCTCTCTATACGGGCTCTTGGTTCCTGGATTTTTTAAGGTTCCTCTTTGCAGCTTTACCTGCTCCGGATCAAGATCACAGACGTATGCTTTTCCAATCTTGATCAGCTCAACAGCAAAGTCATGCATCTGGTCAAAATAGTCTGAAGCAAACAAAGCACGAATTCCCCATGAAAATCCAAGCCAGGAAACGTCTTCAATGATAGACTTTACATATTCTTCTTCTTCTTTTAGTGGATTTGTATCATCAAACCGAAGGTTACACTTTCCACTGTATTCTATTGCCAGACCGAAATTAAGACAGATGGATTTTGCGTGACCAATATGTAGATAACCATTCGGCTCAGGAGGAAAACGAGTGTGAACTCTGCTGCCCCATTTCCCTGAGCTGTTGTCCTCATTAATAATTCTTTTAATGAAATTGTCTGCGTTACTTGTATCGATACTCATAGTCAGACCGAGATTAATATATTTTTTATTCTCCTGAGACAGGTCTCTTTTCCAAGGAGCATCATTAGATCAACCATTGATGGCCCAGTCAGAACGCCAGATAATGCGACCCTTAGTGGCTGAATTAATTTTCCTTTTCCTATCCCTTTTTGATCTACAAAATCATCTATAGATTGATCTATCAACGCGTCGGCCCATTCTAAGGAGATTAGAGTATCTTGAAAATATGAATTTAAAATTTCATCAGAATCTTTTTTCCAGCATTTTGCAATTATATCCTGATCATATTCAGCAGGATCATTAAAAAAATATTCAGACTGGTTCATAATATCTACAAGAGTTTTAGATCGACCTTTTAACTGTGTAATAACTGAGCTCAAATATTCATCAGGCAGACCAACACCCCATTCAGTCTTTAGCTCTTTTAGTAAGTTTAAAATTTCACTCGAGTCTTTATTCATAATATGCTGCCCGCTTATCCACGCTAGTTTTTTATTATCAAACACAGAACCTTTTTTATTCACCTTTTCAAGACTGAAATTTTCAATTAAATAATCAATATTAAAAAACTCATCCTCTGTACCAGGGTTCCAGCCCAATAGAGATAGATAATTAACCAGAGCCTCCGGTAAATACCCTAGGTCTCGATAGGCTTGTGTTCCTATGGCGCCATGTCTCTTACTCAAACGCCTACCATCAGAACCGAGTATCATAGGTAAATGTGCAAACTCTGGTATGTCCCAGTTGAGAGCAGAATAGATCAAGATCTGCTTAGGTGTGTTCGATATATGATCCTCTCCGCGTATGACATGACTGACCTCCATATCATGATCATCCACAACAACTGTAAAGTTGTAGGTGGGGCTACCATCAGAACGCGCAATAATAAAATCATCTAGCTCCCTGCAATTCGTGTTGATGTCTCCATAAACCAAATCTGTAAATTGCACCTGTCCTTCTAATGGAATTCGGAGTCTAATTGTGTATGTTTCATGATTTCTAAGACGCTCATTTACCTCATCCTCTGAACGATCTCTCCATGTTCCCGGGTATAGGTACGAACCTTCTTTATCCCGCAGATTTTTTAATTCATCCGCAGTAGAAAAACAGCGATAGGCTGAACCATTTTCAATTAAAGTACTAATAATTTCCTGATATCTTTTTATTCTTAATGATTGTTTGACAGGCTCACCATCATAACTAAGCCCTAACCAAGATAAAGAATCAAGTATCTGCTCGGTGTATATATCTTCTGATCTCTCTTGATCTGTATCCTCAATCCTTAAAAGAAATGTGCCTTTATTTTGTCTGGCATAAAGATAATTAAAAAGTGCAGTCCGTACGCCACCAATGTGAAGCTGTCCTGTTGGACTAGGTGCGAACCTTACAATTGGATTCATAAAATTTATTGTTACTACAATCCTTGAATAAACATTAAGAAAAAATATAAAATAATAATTCTTTTTTCGCGGAGGGGGAGGGATTCGAACCCCCGGAGGACCTAAACCCTCGCTGGTTTTCAAGACCAGTGCATTCAGCCAGACTCTGCCACCCCTCCTTCTTAAATAATTATATCAATATTCTTATATGAATTTAAAGCTTTATTAATAACAAAAAGTATTCGATCTTAACAAATTATTTTTGAATCAATTTATGATAGTCTGTCTTCTTTTGATAAGTCCTCTAGACTGCGTAATCTTAGACGTATTAATCTCGTATCTCAAAGAAAGACCAATGTCTACCCAGCCAGTATATTTATCCTCAAATTTATGCATGAAAGTGGCCTTACTAATAAGATATAGCTTGAGTGATAGCTTCCCAAAATTAATCGGAACCTGGGTGCCATTTGTTAGTACTAGCCCAAGACTATTAAAGTGGGTTCTCCCAATTAGAAAACTAAAATCGGTTTCGCGCCCATTTAGATTTATCTGATCATAGAAACCAATTAAAAAATAATTTGAGCCTCCAAAAATTTCTTTAACAGAGTCTGAGCTAACCTTTTCAAAATAATATGCTCTTATCTCAAACATAGCTCTGGGGCTTAATAAACCAGTTCTGGCTTTTGTCAAAGCCTCTAGGATCCTGCCTAACTTTTTCAGCTTAAAAGGAGTCACAACATTAAAACCGCTTATCTTTGCTGAACCCCTTTCAAAAAACTCTGTTGTTTTAGAAAGGATCAAAGGCATTGAATAGTAAAACCCAACCGTATATATATCTTGAGCAACAGGCTCTCGGCTCTCTACTTTCTTTTGACTAGACTCCATATCTTCAAATTGCTCAAACAAAAACCCGTCCTTTTTTTTCTCTATTATTTCATCAATCTCTTCTTCTTGTTCTAATTCATCAACCACTTCTTTTTCAACACCTGGATCACCACTCATTAGCTTTACTAATCTTGCAGCATTTTTATTTATATAACTATTTAAAGCTCTGGACCCACCCATAAACTCATATCCATCAGATAGATCCTCTTCTTCAATACCTAGCTCTTCCAATTTTTCTACTAGTAAATCAAATAATTCCTCATCGATGGAGGAATTTTCAGATATTCCTAATAGTTCAAATAATTTACTTTTTGGATTATCAGCATTTAGAGTCGAAATCGGAGGGAAAACCATAATGATGATTAAAATAAATTTAATCAATGAATTCTGCTGACTCCTTTAAAGATCTGGTTATTGTTAAGAAAGAAATTTATATCCCACCTAATTTAGGTGGGATATAAAAGAACTTAGATCTTAATCAACGCTTGTTTGACTAGTTCCTGACCCACCCTGAATCGGTGACCAGTGTGATGCCCTCACTCTCCACTTATTATCTTCTTTTACAAAGGCCTGGGTAACCCTGGTCATGTAATGACTAACCGCTGCCGCACCTTTAGGCTTCATCGACCCCTCTGAATAATACATTGCAACGGCTGCCTTACCTGGGACAAGGACTATTACCTCAATGTGTTTTGGTTTCACATTTACATAGTCATAGGTTTCAGGTCTTCCATTCGGATCAATCTCATGCATCAGTCCTCCGCTAGACCAAAACTCAAGACCACCACTCTTTGAATATTCATTTACACTGCGTTTATTTTTACTTAAATACTCACTGCTACTAATAATCTGTTTTTTCACTTCCTCAACATCACCCGCAAACATGAGTGAACTGACTAAAATGAAAGAAAACACGAGTCTAAGATATTGTTTCATGATATTTCCTTTCCTGTTTTATTATTAAAACTGATTCTATAGTTAGAACGTATTATAAAATACTACGAACTACTATCATACACATTAATCTTACCATTTTTTAATAGGTTTAATAAAAGAATAACATTTATAAGTACTAGTAGACTATTCCCCATAAAGACCTTTGAAACCATCCTCCAGAAAAATATCAAACCAACCTCCAATATACAAGTATAGATAGAGCGAAGTGGCAAACAATAACAAGAAAGAGATTAGATAGATTAAAAATTTTTTACCACTCATTATATTGCGGAGAGGGAGGGATTCGAACCCCCGAAACGCGTAAACGTTTACACGCTTTCCAAGCGTGCGCCTTCAGCCACTCGGCCACCTCTCCTGATAATATATTTGATACTATCGGTCAGCGATTATAATAAAAAACCCCAACATCTGGCTGGGGTTTTCTAAATCAGAATTTTTCTGGCTGTCTAGCTTTACTCTTCTTCACCTACTGAATCAGAATCCGATTGAGCTTCAACCTCAGCTACTACTTCTGCTGAACTTTCTGCTTCAGACGAAGCTTCCTCTTGGCTCTCTGGTACTTTATCTTCAGATTCTTCTTGCTTAGACTCAAAGTTAGATAGATCAATATCAACTAAATTTGCTGCCTCATCCATACGCTTAAGCGCTGCATCAAGATTCTCACCACCTCGAAGTTTAATCATTTGCTCATTAAACCTCCAGGATCCAGTTTTTTCAGACTTTACACTCTTAACATATTTAACCATGACCGCGTCCGTATCGCCGCCTTTTCCACTTGTTTTATCAGCAAAGCTTTTCTGTTTTTTTGCCATTATTCAATAATCCTAAAAATTTATGTTGCCGAATTTAGTCTCTAAAAACAGGAAGTTCAATGAGATAGAATTATTGCACCTATCTTTTCACTCTTTCCCTCTGGCGCCTTTTCTCTAACTTAGCCGTGGCAAGCTTTCTCATATCAACAACACTATCATGTTCATCAACAATCTCTACTCCAAGTAAAGTCTCGATCGCATCTTCAAGCGTGATTAATCCTGTCGTTGTCCCAAATTCATCAGCAACAATAAATATTTGTTGTCTACGCTTTACAAACTGATCTAAAATATTAGACACAGAATCTTTATCACTAATGGTGTGAACGGATTCCATTAAGCTGTCCATTTTAACATGAAACTTATCCTCTGCCTGTTTATTTACAAGATCATATCTATGGACGAAACCGATAATCTGATCAAGAGTATTTTCATAGATTGGAATTCTAGAAAATATTAGTGGTGTATACTTGTCAACCACTTCACCAACTGTATCATTTTTTGAAAGAGCAAAAATAACAGACCGAGGTGTCATTACCTCTTCGGCTGTAATATTATCTAGTTTCATAAGATTCTCTATAATATCTCCTTCTTGGCGATCAATGGCGCCTTCGTCCTCGCTTAGTTCGGCCATCGCAATTAGCTCCTCTCTAGAAGCTTTCGACCCATCGGATTCTCCTTTTTTAAAAAGTTGAGATATTTTTTCACCAACTATAACCATTGGAAAAACAATAAATATTAATCCCCTTATCATATAAGCGGTAAATCCAACCAAGGATTTCGTATAGTTAGCTCCTAGTGTTTTGGGGATAATCTCAGAAAAAAATAAGATTGAGAAAGTAAGGATAAATGAAGACAAAGCAACCCAGCCACTGCCGAAAACAGAGTAAGTTTGGGCACCAACTCCAGCGGCACCAACTGTGTTTGCTATCGTATTGATTGTGAGAATCGCTGACAGAGGCCTGTTTATATTTTCCTTTAGAGCGGCCATTATGCTCCCTCTGTTTTTTCCTTCTTTGATCAACACGGCAATGTGCGCATGTGACACACTGAGGAGAACAGACTCTAGAAGAGAACATATAAAAGATATCACTAGGGCCATAAAAAAGTAGGCGATCAAAGCTGTCATTTAACTATGAATTTAATCGAGTTTATAATAGAAACAAATCAGCTTCATTTTATAAAAAGTATATTGCCATCAAGATTGATTTTAGTTTGAATATCAAGAAGATCTAAGATTGTCGGTGCAATGTCTACTGTTTCTGCATGCAGGCCAATGTGACGCTTTTTCCTACCCTCTCTTGCAAATAAAAGAGGAACATGGGCATCGTAATCATAGGGAGTCCCGTGGCTTGTACCATAAGAAGAGCGATAGAGATAGCCTTCTGCAGCAATGACAAAAACGTCAGCACTTTTATCAGGGTGTATCATATTTTTTAATCGAATTGTTATTGCATCTGTTTTTTCTGATTTGATTATTTCATCTTTCGTAAACACTGATGAAATACCCTCGACTTTAGGGAGATAGTTTTTTATTATCTTAATAGGGTCATCAATAGAGATATTATTTTTTCTTAGCCGTTCATGGTTGAAATAATATTTTACCCCGTGCCGAAAGAATAGATTTTTACCATAAACCTCAGATATCTCATCATTAATCCACTCATAGGCCTCTTTAAGATGCTCGCGATTAACTCTTCCTCCTTCTAATCCAAGAGATGGTAAATATTCAGGGAGTGGTAGGCCACCATGATCAGAGGTAAGTATAAACTCTATATACTCTAGGCCTACACGCTGATCTAGAAAATCAATAAACCTGCCAAGCACTCTATCCAGTCTAAGAAAATAGTCCATTCCCTCCTGCGAATAGGGACCATAATTATGCATGATATAGTCCATCGCAGAGATGCCTATACATAGTAGATCAGTATGATCATCTAATCCAAGCTCAGCTTTCTCTATAATAAGCTTTGATAGTCCAAATAATTTTTCATCAAACCAAGGTGTATCTAAAAATTCTTTACCAGGGCTCACCCCTTCATCAAATGATATTGGAAACACTGGATTATATCTGTTTTTCTTTTTACTTTTATCAATACTAAGGTCATGTTCGTCATCATGGTAAAAGTCTACCTCGCCATCAAAATAATCCTCTCTTGAGTATTGAAGATAAAAACTGTCAGGTAAAATCTTATCCCATACAGAGTCTCTATAGGTTTTTAGGTTTAGGTTGTCATTGTATTGATTGACCCAATCCGGAAGAGAGTCAGTATAAAAGGTTGATGAAATAAATCTATCTATGTTATTATAATAGAGTACAAGATCAGGATTTTGGCCTGCTAAAAAAATAGCGGATCTATCTTTTCCTCCAATAGAATATACTTTAGAGTTTGGGTCAGCCTCTTTGAGCATATCACCAATTCCATTGGTTTGATAGCGTGAAATAGATCGTGCGGTTCCTCTTCCACCTACCGGCTTTGCCTTAGGATCCTCTACACAATTGACTACTTTGCCAATTTTCCTATCAAAATAGTCATTACCAAGAACGCCTCCTGGGCCGGGATATACCCCTGTACCTATTGCGTAGTGTCCGGTACCAGTAACTGTATAGCCGTGCTGTTGGTAGGCACTGTCAAATATCGCACTATTATCAAGGAACCATTTAAAACCACCAGTATAAAGGTTTTCAAATCGATCTAAATGATCAGGTTTCATTTGGTCACCAACAAGCAAAATGATAAGCTTGGTTGGCTTTTGATTATCGCAAGAAATAAGTATTAGGGACAGAAACAAAAGTCCCAATTTTCTTTTCATCAACCAGTGACCTTTAAAAATCTTCTTTTACCAACCTTTAATATTCTATCTTCGCCTGGAGATAATGTTAGTTGAATATCCTCTACTACCTCGCCATCAATCCGAACCGCAGACTGTTTAATCATTCTACGAGCCTCACTCTTACTAGATAATAGACCAGAGTCCAGGATAACATTTACCAATAGATCTTCTTTTTCTATATGATATTCCTGGATATCTTCAGGTATACCCTTAGAGACTGTAATATTATTAAAATAATTTTCAGCCTCTATGGCTTTTTCTTTATCATAGTAGAGTTCAACAATCTTCCTTGCGAGCTCTCTCTTAGTGCCCATAGGATTTATCGATGTGTCATTCAACCTATTTTTTACTTCTTCTAAGACCGCATCAGCTGCATCAGCAGCAAGCGTAAACCAAGACAGAATAATCTCGTCTGGAATCGATAAAGTCTTCCCATACATATCATTGGCCGTATCGGAAATTCCAATATCATTACCATAAGATTTAGACATTTTTTCTATCCCATCAGTGCCCTCCAAGATTGGCATAGTAAGTATACATTGCGGTTCCTGCCCAATCTCGCGTTGGAGGTTCCTACCCATAAGCAGGTTAAACTTTTGATCGGTTCCTCCAAGCTCAATGTCTGACACGAGCTCAACGGAGTCTTGCGCCTGTGCAAGCGGATATAAAAATTCATGGAGTGATATTGGAACTTCTGACCCGTATCTTTTTGTAAAATCGTCCCTCTCAAGCATCCTGGCCACGGTCGTAGAGCTTGCCAGTTTAATAACTTCTGAAAATCTCATATTATCTAGCCATTCTGAGTTATATTTAACTTTAATCTTATTCATATTAAGTATTACTTTAGCTTGATCAAGATATGTTTTCGCATTGTCTCTGGCCTCTTCTAGAGAAAGTTGCGGGCGTGTCTTATTCCTGCCTGATGGGTCTCCAATCATTGCAGTAAAGTCACCAATGACCAGCACTGCCTGGTGACCTAAATCTTGAAAGTGTCTTAGTTTTCTGAGTACAACACTGTGCCCAATATGTAAATCTGGTCTGCTTGGATCACAGCCAAGTTTTGCTATAAGTGGTTTCTTAGTTTTAATTGATCTTTCAAGCTTATTACGGAGCTCATCTTCTGGAATGATTTCCTCAGCACCTCTATTAATTAACTCTAGTTGTTTGTCTACAGATATAAATTTCATTTGCTTCTTTTTAACTCTCTCTGAATATCTCTTTCAATATCTCTTCGCTTTTTTGTATCACGCTTATCATATAATTTTTTTCCTTTTGCGAGCCCTATCTCTGCCTTCAGCCAACCACGCTTATTAAAATAGAGTTTTAACGGAACTGCCGTAAGACCCTTCAACGCGAGCTTTTGACCTATTTTCAGTATCTCATTCTTATGCAGAAGAAGACGTCTTTTTCTGACTGGGTCATGGCCACTAAAGCCCGTATGGCTATATGCGCTAATATGAGTCCCAACCAACCAGGCTTGCCCCTTTTTTATGAGTATATAGCTTTCTTTTAGGCTTGCTTTGCCCTCTCTCAGGCTTTTAACCTCGCTCCCAAGGAGCTCAAGACCGGCCTCAAAAGTCTCAATGATCTGAAACTCATGATATGCCTTCCTGTTAGTCGAAACCGTACTTTTTTCCATAAATATGAGCTTCTTAAAATACGTTCCTAGTTCTAATCTGTCCAAGTTTATTCCTTGATGCTTGGCATAGCATTCTATTATAATTCGCTGCGATATTTATGCCCGGGTGGCGGAATTGGTAGACGCGCACGGTTCAGGTCCGTGTGTCCGAGAGGACGTGCTGGTTCGACTCCAGTCTCGGGTACACTATAGCCGACAATTGTCGGCCTTTTTTATTTTACTGACTAAATTTTAAGTATGAAAATTCTTTTGATCGAACCCTATTATACAGGATCTCACCGTCAATGGGCAGAGGGGTACCAGAGATACAGCGAGCATGAAATAAAGATTATTTTTATGAAAGGTCAATTTTGGAAGTGGCGGATGCATGGCGGTGCTGTAACCCTAGCAAAAGAGTTTAATGAGCTGGAATGGGACCCAGACTGCATTTTAGTCTCTGATATGCTTGACCTCTCAACATTCCTTGCTCTTTCACGAAAAATATCATCAGGTATTGCTACTGCAGTCTACTTTCATGAAAATCAGCTATCATACCCCTGGAGCCCTAGTGACAGAGACATTCAAAAAAATAGGGACACACACTATGGGTTCATAAACTATGCTTCTGCACTTGCAGCAGATAAATTATTTTTCAATTCTGAGTTTCATATGGTTTCATTTATTGATGCACTGCAAAATTTTTTAAAACAGTTTCCTGACCATCGTGAGCTTTCAACTATAAACAAAATACATGATAAATCTAGTGTGCTTCACCTAGGATTAGACCTAAGTCGCTTTGACAAATATTTTACCAAAAAAGAAGAAACGCCTATTATTCTTTGGAACCATCGTTGGGAGTACGATAAAAATCCAGAAACATTTTTTGATGTTATCAAACAGATAAAAAATAATGGATTCGATTTTAAACTTGCTGTACTAGGAGAAAATTTCAGCCAATCTCCTGATATTTTTAACAAGGCAAAAAAATCATTTAAAGATAATATTGTTCATTGGGGATATGTTGAAAGCTTCGAGGATTATGCAACATGGCTATGGAAAGCTGATATTATTCCAGTAACCTCACACCAGGAGTTTTTCGGTGCCAGTGTGATGGAGGCAATTTATTGTAATACATGGCCAATCTTACCAAAAAGATTGACATACCCAGAACTCATTCCTGTTGAGTTTCATGATGATCATATTTACCTGGATAATAAAGACCTTTTTAACAGAATTATATGGGCAATTGATAATATAGAAATAATTAGAAACTCTAACATTAGCTCAGCAGCAATAAAATATAATTGGGAAAAGATGGCCAAAGTCTATGACCTGGCTATTATGGATAAATAGTACGCAACCTATGTTTTTAATTTATCATCAAAATAAGATTCAAGAAATTGTACCCTATCATCACTAAGACCAAGGGTCTTTGCCTGAAAAGACAGCATTCCCCTTTCCTTTTCAGTTATAATACCATCGGCTATGGCCAGTTCATATGCATCAAGATAAGTCTTGTCATTTTTTGTTATAGAATCTGGCATCAGAGCCCCGGACATCTTATTTAATGTTGCAAGTATTGGCTTCCTCAGTATGATCATAGGGACGCCAATCATAATGCTGCCTATCCAACCAAAGCCTAAAAGAGATTCCATAGTCTCAGAACCTACTAGTAGTAGAATACCACCTATTCCTGCAAACACTGCATTGGAAAAAACTGTTCTCAATCTCTTGTCAATACCAAGAATCTCATTTTTTAAGATTGCATAGGTGAACATCACACCCTGAAATAAAGCGGTAGCCAAAATACTAAATGTAAACCCATAGAGTCCTACCATAAACATACCGACCTCATATGGTTTACCAAGATATTGAGAGACATCAGCTAGGTTAATCCTACCAAACTGTGCTAATAAAAATATCATAAATGCTACTGCGGTACCCTGGAATATTGTTTTCCCAGTAAACCCAATAAATAGTGCTCTAGCCTCTGTCGCTCTTTCTAAATTTGATACTGAGCTTTCAAGAATTTTTTGGGCGCTTCTCATAAAAATTAAAGAAATAAAAGAAAAAATGACCTGAGACCAGACTAGTAAAACCCCAAGAGGGGTGCTTTCCGCTATAAAATATGCATAAGGATGATACTCGGGTATATTAAAACAGGATGTCTCATAGATACCATCAATAATCGGGTAAGATTCATAAATAGGCTGCTGTGAGACTGTTAAGCACTTCACATAATACATTCCACCAAATGCACCTGCTATACCATTATTATCCATAACCATCCAGGAAACAATAAATAATGATAAAAGTGGCAGTATCCAGTAAATATTATTTCGAACTTTTGCCCTATGCATAAACCCCAAAAACCTTACAGGATAGAAGGCGCAGACAGAAACATATAGAAATAGGGATAAAATTAGAAAGAAGTACCAAACGACCCTTACATATTGAAAAATAGGCATCATCTCGGGTCCGAATGGATAAAGAAACTTCCAGTCAAAACTAGCCTTAAAGCCTTCAGCGACTAAAAGCATAAACATAAACCTGTTCTCTGCAGCTGATGACCTTGCACGCAAAATTAGGGAGGCAAGGATAAAAAGATAGATCATTGTAAACAATCCAAGCCAAGCGAAAATAATAGAAAGACCGATTGTTTCACCCCTAAAGAGATCGATATTAGTAAGCATCCTTACATAAAAATCTCCAACATTTTCCATAAGCGTATTATCTTATACTTTCAATTTTTTGATTAGAACTTCGTATTAGGCATTCATCATGTCTAATACGAGTCTGATACCCCAACCGGTGGCACTTCCTTTTGGGTTAATACTATCTGGCTTCGCTCCCCATGCTGTACCCGCAATATCAAAATGAACCCAGGGCACACCCTCGCCAACAAACTCCTTTAAAAATGCACCGCCTGCAATAGACCCTGCCTGCATCGGAGCACCAGTATTTTTTACGTCTGCTATCTCACTCTGGACTTGTTTACAGTATTCTGGCCATAGTGGCAGTTCCCATACTTTTTCACCCGCAGATTTTGAAGATTTCTTTACTCTTTCGATTAGATCATTATCGGTTCCCATTATTCCGGTTGCTATGTGTCCCAAAGAAATTAGAACCGCTCCCGTTAAAGTAGCAAAGTCGCATATATATTCAGGGTCATAGTGTTTCGACGCATAAGCCAGTCCATCTGCAAGAATTAAGCGCCCCTCTGCATCTGTATTCAGCACCTCAATAGTTTTGCCATTATAAGCAGTTAGAATATCTCCAGGCTTGTATGCTTTTGCCCCGCTTAGATTTTCGGTAGATGGAACAATACCTACTACATTCAATTTAGGTTTTAATGCTGCTAGCGCATGGAAAACTCCTAACACAACAGCAGAACCACACATATCATACTTCATTTCATCCATTTTAGACGCAGGCTTGATTGAGATACCTCCCGAGTCAAAAGTGAGCCCCTTACCAACAAGAACCTTTGGCTTATCATTACCCCCATTATTATACTCCAGTATGATAAACTTTGGTGGCTCATCTGTGCCCTGTGCAACACCTGCTAATCCACCCATGCCCATTTGGGTAAACTCTTTTCTATCAAAAACAGTGAGACTCATTTCGCCCACATCCGCAATCTCTTTTGCTGCATCTGCAAGTCGAGTGGGTGTTGTCTTATTACCAGGATGATTAGCCAAATCTCTGGAAAAACACACAGCTGACCCTATGGCTACACCTTTATCTATTTCTTGCTGATTACAGCCAATTACGCTAACTGATCTTGGTTCAAACTTTTTCTTTTCTTTTGTCTTATAATCTAGAAACTGATAGCTCCCAAGGACTACACCCTCGCCCATCGCCTGGCAGCTTTCTAATCCAGAGCAAAAACAATCTATAGTAACTGAATCTGCTTTTTTTGATATGGCTGATCTTAGAGCACTGCCCGCAGCAAGTCGCACAGTTTCAAAGTTGATTTCATCTTTTTTACCTAAGCCGATGATAGCTAGTCTGCGATTATTTACATAAAAATAATTAACCTCACCAACCTTGCCTTTTATATCGCCCACTTTTATTGCGCTGCTGATTGCCCCACCAGATGCCTGATCAATATCAGATCCATTAGTGGTCATCGAGTGATCCTTATACACTCCTATACATAATAGCGCATCATTACTGTCTTTCAATGAACTTTCTACAATATTAACATTAGATATATATGACATCAATATTCCTTCTTATTTATTTTTTAATGAGTGAAACACAAATTACCATATGTATTTTTTCTATCCAAACATACCTTGTTCAACTAATTCATTTATACTTAGGCGATACTACTTAAGTAATTTCTTTACTGATTAATATGACTTTCATTAAAACAAAGCAAGAAGAACGCACTCCAACTGCTATTCTTATGCTTATGTTCTTCTGTGTCGTAGGCGCAAGTATAACTGGGTCCAGCGCAAGAGACACATTTTTTCTAACACAGTTTGACAGGTCACTGTTACCCCTAATGTTTGCTGCTGTGGCTATAGCCATGGTCACTGCAATCACGGTATATAATCGTATTGCGGCGAGCTTGGATCTTGTTAAAGTTATCATGATATCCACAGTATTCTTCTGCAGTACACTGTTTCTTATCATGCTAAACCTAGAGGGCATAGTTATACCCATTTTTTACGTTTGGACAGATGTAATAATATCAATAACTATACTGCAGTTTTGGCTTTTAGCCGGAGAAATATTCAATCCTCGCCAGGCCAAAAGACTTTTTAGCTTTATAGGGATCGGAGGATCTATAGCAGGAATAAGTGCAGGATATTTAATCAAACCATTTGTCAAAAATTTTGGCGCAGAAAAACTTTTAGTCCCCACAATAATATTGATTGGGATGGTAGCAGTTTTTGCCAGTTACCTGCAACCATACCGATCCATAAAACTAAAGAATAAAGGTAAGGCTATTTTGGACAAAGATAGCTCAATAATAAAAAATAAACCGTTGTTTGATTCTTACCTGAGATCAATCTTGCTTATGGTTTGTTCTGCGGCAATATGCTCTCGAATCATTGAGTACCAATTCAAAATAACTGCCGCAGATAGCTATAACACCTCAGAATCTCTAGCAGCTTTTTTTGGGGAATATTATATGGTTTTAAATGCTTTAACTCTAATTATGCAGCTTTTTCTTACAGGTTATATCCTTCAGCATTTCGGAGTGTTAGGTGGCCTATTATTATTGCCACTTGGACTAGCTCTCGGATCCTTGTCATTCTTAATACTGGCTAATCTGTCAAGTGTTTTTCTATTACGATTGGTCGACCAGGCTTTTAAGTTTTCTATTCAGAGTACCTCAAGTGAGATACTCTGGACACCGGTTCAAAAACAAAAAACTAGACGAGCAAAACCGCTAATTAATTCTTCAATCAAATCAATTGCTGAGGGAATTGTTGGCATTATAATTTATATTATTGTGGTAAAAAATGTATTGCCAGATGACAAAATCTATTTGCTTGGTCTACCTGTTGTGATAGTCACTGGTTTGTGGCTTTGGAATAATTTCCGAATCAAGAGCGGATATATTTCTACTCTGGAAAGTGCGATAAATCATCGACGTTTGAACCTAAAGAGTATACAATATGATGTTACAGACAATCATATTATTGAAACCATTAATAGTGCTCTCAATGATTCAGATTTCCACAAACAATTATTTGCTATCGATCTTATTAAACACCTTCCAATGCAACCATGGAAGATCACACTGAATAAGCTTGTAGAGAACGGCGGATTTGAAGTGCAAAAACAAATCCTCATACTCGCGGATAAAAAAGAAAATTTAATAGACAAAGATATCATTCAAAAATTATCATATGGTGATAACGAGATAGCCGCACTAGCGATTCCTCTAAGCAGCAATAAAAGATTGGAAGATCTAGCGGTCCGGATGCTCGATAATCTTAGCCACACTAATGGTCATATTAAAGCCTCAAGCGCTGTTGGACTATTGCGAATCAATATGCATAGGGAAAAAGCAAAAAAATTATTAGATGATTTCCTGGATATTAAGGATGAAAAGACCACTGCTCTGGCGCTTGATTATCTGAAGTCCTCAAGCGACCTTTTACCAAAAAAAACATTGTACGATCTATTATCTCATCCATCCACAGAGATCAGTGTTTCAGCACTAAATGTAGCAGGTAATCGTTTAGACAACTATTATCTTCCTGCAATTATTTCCAATCTGGGAAACGTAAAGGTCGCACAAAAAGCGCGAAGCATACTCAAGCTATATAAAAAGGTAAACGTAGTCGCCACTCTATATAAATGTATACAAGATGAAAATAATTCAATAAAACAGTCACTGGGCATAGTGAAATGCTGTAGTGAATATCCTATCTCCCATTCAGTATCTTTACTTAGATCATTATTAAATCATAATAATCTCGAACTCTCCGTTGCAGCCTCTGAATCTCTTTTAAAACTTGCAAAAACAAAAAAAATCAATAAAGAGTTCGAGGTTCCTTTCATTAATGATATTAAAAACTTTTCCAAACGATACTTTCGCCTACACTGTATTTTGCTACTACTGAGTAATGAAAAAAGATCAATGTTAGTCCGAGATCAGTTGATCTCGGAGCAAAAAAAACTAGTACACATAATACTAAAGCTTGTGTCACTGCAGATACCTGATTCTCCTGTTGATTCTCATATAAAACACATCATTAATAATAGTGATAAGGATTTACCTTACATTTTAGAATTTTTTGACACATCATTTGAAAAAGAAATAAGAAATATTCTGATGCCAATTGTTGATCCTGAAATCGGCTATAAACAAGAGGACATAAATCTAGAACAGAGAGCAAACAGTATTGATCAGTATATAAAAACCTGTGCAGAATCTCTTCACCAGTGGAAGTCAGCGATTGCAATAGACTATTTATTACACCATGATCAATCAATTATTGAAATAATCAACTGGGGAAAAGTAATACCGAGCCCTTATTTATATGAAATATTTAACAAATTTCCTGACGATCACCTTACCATACCAATTACAAAATTTAAAAACCAATCGGAGAAAACTATGTTTACCATATTAGAAAAAACGATCCTACTAAAAACTGTAGACCTTTTCCAAGATATTCCGGGAGAGCTATTATCCCAGATCTCTCAAATTTCAAGGACCAAAAACTATGAACAAGGTGAGGTAATATTTAAGGAGGGTGACTCTGGCGACTCTATGTTTATCGTTATTAATGGGGAAGTATCCATTAAAAAAAAGGAGAAAATTATTGCAAAGCTTGAAAAAGGTACATCGCTAGGAGAGATGGCACTTCTTGATAATGAAGCCAGATCAGCGGACGCAGTTGCAGACAAAGATTCCGTATTATTAAAAATTAATCAGGATGTTTTCTATGAGCTTATGGAGGGCAACGCAGATATTATGAAACAAATCGTTAGACTATTAACCTCAAGAATACGAGATGCAAACTCTAGACTTGAGCAGAGCATGAAATAAGATTTTCCACAACTGTAGGGTCAGCAAGCGTTGAGATATCACCCATATCTTTGTGCTCCCCTTCAGCTATTTTTCTGAGAATCCTTCTCATAATCTTTCCGGAACGTGTTTTTGGCAATGCCGGAGCAAACTGAATCTTGTCCGGCTTAGCATGAGGACCAATCTCTTTCACAACAGATGCAATGATGTCTTTATGGATCTCCTCAGAAAAATCAACTCCTGTCATTAGGGTGACAAAAGCATAAATACCTTGGCCTTTGATATCGTGGGAAAACCCAACAACTGCTGCCTCTGCCACACCTTCAGCCTTACCTATGGCTCCCTCTACCTCTGCGGTACCTATACGATGACCCGAAATGTTTAAGACATCATCCACCCTACCGGTTATCCAATAGTATCCATCCTCATCCCTTCTTGCACCATCACCAGTAAAATAATACCCCGGAAACTGAGAAAAATATGTATCGATAAACCGTTGGTGATCACCATAAATCGTTCTCATCTGTCCCGGCCAGGACGACTTTAGTACGAGCAAACCTTGAACATTATTGCCCTTAATCTCTTTACCATCGTCTGTCATTAACACAGGTTCAATTCCAAAAAAAGGAAGAGTCGCAGAACCAGGCTTTGTTGGAATAGCTGCTGGGAGTGGTGTAATCAAAATACCTCCGGTTTCTGTCTGCCACCATGTGTCAACAATAGGGCAACGCTCTTTACCCACTATTGTGTGGTACCATTTCCATTCAGGTTCTTTTATCGGCTCGCCTACTGTACCAAGTAGTCTTAAACTATCTAAATTTCTAGAATCTACCCAGCTGTTACCCTCTTTCATTAGCGCACGAAGAGCAGTAGGAGCAGTATAGAACTGGTTGACTTTATGCTTATCCACAACATCCCAGAATCGTCCAAAGTCAGGATAATTTGGAACCCCCTCAAACATAATTGTTGTCGCACTATTTGATAAAGGTCCATATACGATATAAGAGTGCCCAGTGATCCAACCAATGTCAGCTGTACACCAGTAGATATCACCATCCTTATAATCAAAGATTATATTATGTGTAAACGATGCATATACAAGATAACCGCCTGTAGTATGAAGCACGCCCTTAGGTTTTCCTGTTGAGCCTGATGTGTATAAAATGAATAGAGGATCCTCTGCATCCATCTGCTCTGGCTCACACTCTGTATCAGCATTTTCCATCTCTTCATGCCACCAAACGTCCCTTCCTTTAACCATATTTATATCAACCTCTGTACGTTTGACAACGACCACAGATTGTATGGAGGGGGTGTCATTTAGAGCAGTGTCCGCATTCTTTTTCATTGGTATATTATTTTTTTTTCCTCGCACGCCAGTGTCTTGAGTAATTAATAATCTGCAAGCTGAGTCATTAATCCTGTCTCGCAATGAGTCGGCGCTAAATGCTCCAAAGACAACCGAGTGCACCGCTCCAATCCTCGCACATGCAAGCATAGCGATTGAGAGTTCAGGAACCATTTGCATATAAATACAAACACGATCACCTTTCTCTACTCCAAGGTTTTTCAAAACATTTGCAAACTTCTTTACTTGGGAAAGTAGCTCAGTATAGGTAAAACTTTTATCTTCATCGGGATTATTACCTTCCCATATAATAGCCTTTCTGTCACCCTTCCCAGAATCTACGTGTCTATCAAGGCAGTTATAACTAACGTTTAGCTTCCCATTTTCATACCACTTGATTTTTCCTTCTTTAAAATTAAAATTTCTAACTTTGTCCCATGGTTTATACCAGGTAACTCTTTCGGCTATACTAGCCCAAAACTCATCTGGATTTTCAATAGACCTATTATATATATATCTGTATTTATCTAATGAATTAACATGGGCACTATCAACCCAATCTGCGGATGGTGTATAAATATTTTTTGGTGCTGACATTAGTTATGATCTCCTAGCTAGATAGATTAATCATCAAGAGTTTGCCCATGCATGCATTTTATATAGGTTCCATCCTCTAATTCTGTTATCGCAACCATTGTGAATTCTGAAACGCAGGCCAGTCTTCTTTTATTGTGTCTGCCTTCCGCATATGCTTTAACCATTACTTTAATAGAAGATTTTCCTAGACTGGTAACAACTGCCTCAAAGTTTACCCACTCACCTACAAGGACAGGTTCTTTGAACTCTGTCGCATCGATTGCCCGGGTAACTGCAGCATCTGCTGGAGAATTTTTTAATATCCTATGAGCAGCCTTGCTTACCGCTATATCCATCCAGGATATCATTTGTCCACCAAACAGTGTGCCAAGAACATTTGCATCCTGCGGCATCACAAGCTGGGAGTATCTTACGGTTTCAGGTTTATTTTTCATATAATATAAAAACAAAAATAGTAAAGCCCCGTCAGCTCACCCTCGAGAAAAGCGATTTTCTCTGAAGAGCACGCCTCACCGACGGGGCTTTACGCTATTGAAATTAGTAACCAAATAAAATTTTATGCAATAAAAATTAGTTAATATTTAACTACTATATTCCTTTGCAATACGTTCTCCTTCATCAAAGTCCACTTTATATAGAACTAACCCTCCTCCAATAAATAAAACAACAATTGAGACTAAACCAATTCGAACATCGCCGGTAATTAATGATACTGTACCTAATAAAATTGGACCAATAACCGCAGAAAATTTTCCAAGCATATTATAAAACCCAAAGAACTCTCCCTCTTTTCCTTTAGGCACCAACCTAGCAAAAAGACTGCGACTAATTGCCTGAATACCTCCCTGAAATAATCCGATCATACCAGCTAACATAAAAAAATGTTCCCGAGTGGTCATAAAATATGCAAAGCTAGTTCCTAAAGTATAGAATATAATTGCAACCAACACAGCATTTTTAGGGGTAATCTTAGAACTGAACCAGTTAAATACAAGTCCAGCTGGGAAACCAATAAACTGAACCAAGATCAATGCAAGGAGCATGTCACTTGCCTCAAATCCCATAGAAGAACCTACCTTAACCGCCATACGAATTATTGTATCCACACCATCCATATAAAGCCAATATGCTAACAGAAATGCTCCAATAATTTTCATTTTTTTTATTTCTTTGAACGTGGACTTTAGCTGCAGCCAGCCAAGACTAACCGCTTCCCCAAAAGGAATATTGCTATTGTTTTCTTTCTCTGGAACAAAAAGAAAAATAGGGATGGAAAAAATAGCCCACCAGATCGCTACCGAAACAAAAGATAATCGTATTGCTGTGCTAGCATCAGGAATGCCAAACCATTCAGGGTTCTGGTACATTAGAATGTTTACCACAAACAAGATTCCTCCCCCTAAATAACCAAGTGAGAAACCTAAAGAGGATACAAAGTCAAGCTCGTCCTTTTTAGCAACAGATGGTAAGAGAGAATCATAGAACACATTACCGCTAGCGAAACCAACGCACGCCACAGCATAGATTATGGCGGCTAGCTGCCAGTCGCCCTGTTTAACAAACCATAATAAAGATGTGGACAGAATACCTAAAAATGCAAACGTAAATAAAAACTTTTTCTTTGTTGAACCAGTATCAGATATGGCACCTAAAAAAGGAGCCATCGCAGCAACGATTAGAGAGCCTACTGAATTACTTAGACCAAGATAAAAGGTGCTTTTATCAACAAGTTCTGGATTAGACCAGTATTTCTCAAAAAAGATCGGGAAAAAACCTGCCATTACCGTTGTTGCAAATGCAGAGTTTGCCCAATCGTACAGTGTCCAGCTAATTACTTTTCTCTTATTCATGTATTACCAACTTTGTAGATATGTGGTTATTCCTGAGTATAATTTATATTCACTAAAAGTATGTTTAGCATTAATTGTGGTTCGGAACCCAAGAACTATGTCAAACGATATAGGCCCTATACGTTTTTTTGATTTTGAGTTTAATATCCATGCCTCGGTACAAATATCCCAGCTGCTACTGGCAGAATCATATCCCTTATGTTTTTCCATCCACTTGTCCCAGCCGCTGTCTAATGAGATGTAATCATCACTCGATTTTGAAATGGTTCTTGATTCAAATTTTAGTAATAATCTGTCTTTTGAAACTTCAAACTCATATCCTAATAAACTTCTAAGCCAGTTTCCTTCTTTGAGTTTATATGTCTCGCCCACCTTACTAATTATAGAATCCGGATTAGTGTGAGCACCAGAAAATAAGTTTATCGGAGTGTATAATAGCTCCGGTGAGCTTGAAATAATATCTATGCCACCATATACTCTTGATCTAGCTTTGTTTTTCCAGTGATAACCACCAAATAGACCCAGCGTCAATCTACTAACGCCAGAGCCTATATTTAACTGAGATAATTGTTTAAAGCCAACTTCCTTGAATGACTGTATGGTAAACCCGAATGGTATAGATAAAAATACGCGTCCGAATAATACGCCACCTCGCTTATTTGACCAAGAGGGCTCTCCTTTTAAAAGAACAGTAATACCCATAGAAACATCATCCACCCCAGAACCAGAACGGACCGGAGGTACATAGTAAGATTGAAGACTGTCAAACGTAACAGTATCACCGCTTGAAAAATTTGGAGACATAAACCGTGGATCTATAAAGCCCCTTGAGAATGGTTTATTTTTTGCATGTAATGCCCACAACACTGAGTGATCACCATTAGCACTGTAAATATCATCATATATCATCTTGAGTGTGTCTTTCTTACCAACTGGTAACATTAAAAAAGTAGTTGTCTGAAAAAATGAATCAATTTTAGCCATTGAGATAGTGTGATAGTCTATCAGATTATCGACACCGTACATATGATCAATTGTTGCAGAGGCTTTATATTCTTCTTTGAGAGAAAAGACATTTGGAACAATAATGCTGAGCATCATCTCATTAGATATGCCATAGTCTATCCTATATTTTCGTCCTTTTTCTTTTCGTTTTTTTAACTCTGTAAGCGTTCCAACTGGTATAGCGACCCTGGTAGTATCATAATGTCCTGCTTCGAAAAGTGGCAGGCTAGTACCATAGCTTGTATTAAAATTTTTTAGATAGGATTCAACAGTGACTAAATCATTTATAGGCAAATCCCCCATGTGATACAGATCATGCGCTCCACTAAAAAACCCTAAATCATTTTTTGTTGCATCATCAAAATAAGCTCTTCCAATACCTCTCATGTTAAACCCTTGGTCCTTGAGTTCGTATTCACCATTCATAGAATAATCATATAAGGTAAGTCTGAAAATATTTGCTGGGACAGTTGGCAAGATTTGTCCAAAGCACCCAGCAATAAAAAATATTAATACTATTTTTTTCAATTCTAGTACAACAAAAAGATATTTCTAAATTTACTGAACTCTATCTCATCATGCATATACTGTGGAGATAGATAGCCAGCTGGTTTTTTTTGTGCAATAAATAATCTTAATAGATTCGAACCAAATAGCTTATCAATATATCCTTGTGCTTCCCAACTAAACTCTCTTGGATGCAACTGACTGATAAGTGTAATAATCGATGTCGCAGTCTCTAATGGTTTTGCTGACTTTGCATCCGTGATAGAGATTTCTATTCCGCTGCATGACATCCCATTATATTTTGGCACACGATTATAATAGGGCGAGCCCCTCGGCCTGAACACAACCTCTTGAAACTTGACCCCAGGGAGGTTTAGCATATCCAATTTTTCTTTGAAAAATTTTGTAGCAAGCCAGGGAGATCCAAACCTGAGATAAGGGTCCTCTGTCCCAAAGCCTACATTTATATTTGTCCCTCTTAATAAATCCATGCCAGCATACATAATTAGTGTATTCAAATCTTTTATATAAGGCGCTGGTTTTTTCCATGGTAGCTTAGTCTCATCGAAATATTGTTCCCTTTTCCAGTTCGCCATCGGAACTATCTTAAGGTCAACTCTTTTTAGGTCTTTTACCCATCCCATCTCGTTCACCATCAACAACAACTCTCCTATTGTCATCCCATGTCTAATAGGGACCAAATGATATGCTTCAAATGACTGGTATTCCTCTCTGGGCAAGGGTCCGTCAATTTTTAACCCACCAAGGGGGTTTGGTCGATCTAAAACAATAACCGGGATCTCATGCTCGCTGGCGGACTCAAAAAGTTTGGTTATGGAAGAAATAAATGTTGTATACCTGACTCCTGTATCTTGGATATCTATTACTATCATGTCCAATTTATTCATTATCCAGTCTGGAGGGTACAGACTACGGTCAAGAAGATTAAACACTTTTGCACCGCTTACCGGGTCTATGCGATCATTCCCAATTAGCTTGGCTCGCTTATCATCCATACCCCATATCCCAAACTCAGGCTCAAAAATTGCTTCAACCTTAATATTATCAACATTACTCAGGATATCAAGAAGATGTTTATTATTTCTGGTTACGGCAGTGTGGTTACAAAAAATACCAATATTCTTGTCTTGCAAAAGATCAAAATCCATTTGCTCTAGAATATCAAGACCAGTATACACATGGTTAAAGAAAGAAAGATCAGGCACGCTTACTATGGATGAGTATTCGTATCCATTATCGCTTGCTCTAGAACAACAAAAAAAGACAAAAAAATATAGAATAGACCTAAAGAAAATATTTCTCATACCGTTATCATTTTATTTTCCTGCTTGGTAAAATAAAGACCTAGGCATACTATCAGTCCATTAATTATTAATATCTCGAAACCAAAAGAAAAATAATATTGTAAAACATAACATAATATAGGTGACATAACTGCAACATATGGCACCAAATGATCGTTTGCTCTATAGTTGGTAAATAATCCAAAAGCATAAAGACCCAGGAGTGGCCCGTATGTATAACCTGCAACACTGAAAATTGCAGATATGATACTCTGATCATTGATTATATTCAGAATCATTATTACTATCATGATTACTATCGAAAATATAACATGCACAATCTTTCGTTTTGTAATACTATCCTGCTTACTATCCTCAAGGTTTAATATGTCAACGCAGAAAGAGGTTGTTAGCGATGTTAGCGCAGAGTCAGCGCTAGAGTAGGCGGCTGCAATCAGTCCTAGAATAAATATAATAGCAATCGGGAGCCCTAGCACTCCGCTAAGTGCTACAGCAGGAAATAAATCATCTGGCTTACTAAAAATGATTCCATATTTCCCGGCGATGGAATAGAGCAAAACACCTAGGGACAAAAACATAAGATTTACAAAAATTAAAACGATACTAAAATACAGCATGTTTTTCTGAGCTTCATTTATATTTTTGCAGCTTAGATTTTTTTGCATCATGTCCTGGTCTAACCCGGTCATCGCAATCGCAATAAATGCGCCTGCTAAAAACCTGCGGATAAAGTGTTGTTTTCCTTCCCAGAAAAATACCTTTGAGTGTTCACTCTCTTGAATAAAAGAAACTAAACTAGAATAGTGTATGCCTAAGTCTTTGCAAATGAGATAGACTGAAATGATTAACGCTGATAACATAAAAATTGTTTGAAGAGTATCTGTCCATATAATGGTTTTTATGCCTCCGCGGAATGTGTAAAGCCAGATTAGAAGAATTGTAACAAGTACTGTAACAAAAAATGGTGCACCCCAAGATTCAAAGACACTTAGGTGTAAAACTCTGGCAACGATGTATAGCCTAAATGAAGCACCTATAGTTCTAGATATAATAAAAAAGATTGATCCAGTTTTGTAGGACCTAATACCATATCTTTTTTGTAAGTAGCCATATATTGATGTCAGATTCAGTCTATAATAGAGCGGCATTAGGACTAGTGCGATGAACGCATATCCCAACATATAACCCATAACCATTTGCATATAACTAAACTGACTATCAGCGACCCATCCAGGCACTGAAATAAATGTTACCCCAGATAATGAGGTCCCTATCATTCCAAAGGATACGATATACCAGGGCGAGGATCTGTTACCAAGAAAAAAAGATTCATTACTATCATTTTTGCCAGTATACCATGATATTAATGATAGAAATAAAAAATAAAGAACAATACAACTGACTATAAAGGTAGGGCTCATTGATCTAGATAATGACTAAACATAAATTGGTTCAATATACGATACTATAAGTTAATTGATTTTAATTTTTTCTTGCATCAAAGATAATTATGAACGACATTTTTTTAATAATTATGGCTGACAAAAAAGAATCAGGAGGCGGTTTCGATAAGACTACTGATTTCAAATGGCTTGGAATTGGTCTTCTTGTTTTTGTACTCATCTGGGTAATGCCTACCCCTGAGTCAATGCTTTCAAAAGCTGCAGAGATTTTTGGAGACCTTACTCCGGAGCAAATTGAGGGCAAAGCCTTCAACATGAAAATTATTATTGCGCTACTTGGTTGCTGTACTGTTTTCTTTGCCACTGAAGCCCTGCCCATGCCTGCGGTAGCCCTTTTTATAGGACTTGTCCAACTCTTTTTTGGAATTACCGAACCAAAGAATATTGTAGCCACATATGCACACGATGCTGTCTGGTTTATCGCTGGCTCGCTAGCTATGGGTGCGACAATGGTAAAATATGGGCTTGATAAGAGAATTGGGATGCTGGTTATGAACCTTTCTGGCACAAAAGTCCGCAATGTTGTTCTTGGTATCTTAGTTGGTACGGCTATCCCTTCTGCATTCATCAGTGAAGCATCTATCGCACCAATGTTTTTACCTATTGCGATGGCGCTTTACACTCTAACAAGTAAAAAGGTAGGTGATGCTCCTCAATTAGGAAAGCTATTAATGATGTCTATAGCAATAGGATGTATGGTCGGAGCACCAATGAGTCCAACTGGCGGTGCTAGGAACGCTATAATGATTGGGTTTCTCGCTAACCTTGGTCCAGAGTATGAAATAAGTTTTATGCAGTGGATGGTCCTTGGTTCCTTTTACACACTTTTTCTAGGATTATTTTTTGCCTTTCTCCTACCACTCCTATATAAGCCAGAGGTAGATGATTTATCCGATGCGGTAAGTACCCTTAGAGAAGACCTGAAAAAACATGGTGAAATGACTAGAGAACAGTGGATGGTTGCCGGTATTGCACTTTTAATGATTATCGCATGGATAACCGATAAAGATCTTATCGCACCGATACTTGGATTTCCTTTAGGACTTGGAGGAGTTGCTATGACCGGTACCGTGCTCTTCATGCTCTTAGGACTAACGTCCTGGTCTGATTATGAAAAAAATGTTAGCTGGGGCGTCATCATTTTATATGCAGGTGCAATTAGTCTTGGCGCTGTGTTTAAATCAAGTGGTGCTGCAAAGTGGCTGGCAGATAGTTTGATCAGTATTTTGACCACCTTTAATATTCAAGAGGGTCTGCCGCTAGCGGTTTTGGTTGCTGTGATAGGAGCGTTAATGACAAATCTAATGAGCGCCGGTGCTACTGTTGCGGTTATCGGACCAGTTGTTCTCGAAATGGCTGTGAGCTCTGGAACAAACCCAATTATTATCGGTGTCGCTCTAGCGATAGCAACCTCAATGGCATTCTGGCTTGTCATAGGAACGCCAGCTAGCTCTGTTGTCTATTCTGCAGGATTGTTAGATGCTAAAGATTTCATTCGTATGGCCACATTTGCCTGGCCAGCCGCTATGGTTATCATGATTGTGATGATAATTTTTTACTGGGTTGGCATGGGTCTACAACCTATCATGATAGGAGGTTAGTGATGGATAGTGGTATTATTCTTATTGTGGTTCTAATTATAATTGGTTTTGCCATTACTTGGAGTAATCAGGGTCAGGTCAAAGAAGTTGAGGAAAGGCAAACGAAATATACCAGAGAACGCCAGGCCATCGCCGAGCATGATAATAAAAGTGCTGCTGAGGTAGATGATGATCGAAATGCAATGATTGAAACTCTTGAATCCTCAATCACCGATCAACCGGAACAGTTAGAGAAGATGAAAAGTATAATTAATGACTGGGCCGATATGAAGATTAAGTCTTTTAAAGATCGAAGATCCTGGGTACGCAATCCAGAAGAAGATAATTAATATAAATTACTAATCATTGAAAATTACTTCTTCTCCTTTTCCTAAAGGATGCCACACTTCAAATTTTTTCATCATTGCTTGAAATACCTCCATACTAATCAATGTATCCATCCACTTTGATAGATTAAAAAATCGATTCCTAAACCAATTAATATCTATATGTGCAAATTGTCTCACAAATGGCAATAATGCCATATCACCAAGTGATATATTTTTACCAAATAAGAAATTATTATTAGCCAAAATTTTTTCAAATGTGTTTAATGTTTTTTCACACTTATCTCTATAATATTCAGCAGAATATTCCGGATATCGAGTATGATACTTATATCTATCTAGCCACTTTTTAAATTCTAAATCATTTGTAGAAATGGTCTCAAGCTGATGATTTATATTATTGCTAAACCAACAATCAGGATCATTTAACGATACTGACCATTTCATAATATCTAGACTCTCATCAATCACTTTCCCATCTGTGAGGTGTAAAACAGGTACAGTACCTTTTGGTGAAAGCTGATATAATTTTTCAGGACGGTTCTTTAATAATATCTCTCTGTGTTCATAGCTAACTCCAGCATAGTACATTGAAATCCTTGCTCTCATTGCATATGGACATCTGCGAAATGTATACAAAATTGGTAGGATCATTTTTTCTAATCTAATTCTGAGGGGATCTAAAGTATCTTCTTTTTATAACCCGTTTTGGGTCTTTTCTTAGTTCTTTTTGTTGACTAATAGGCAAAGACGCTACCTCTTTGCAATCGATAGAGCAACATCCATTGAGTTCTTTCTCACATTTACTACATTGTATAAATAAAATATGACAGGCATCATTGTTGCAATCTCGGTGAATATCAGAAGAATTACCGCAAATATGACAGTTTGCTATTACATCATCGGTTATTCTTTCTCCTAATCGAGCATCAAAAACAAAATTCATGCCAATAAATTTCGATTCTACTCCTTTGTCCCTGATCTCATGCGCATATTGAATAATTCCTCCTTGTAACTGCTTTACATTGCTGATACCACTATGTATAAGAAAGGAACTCGCTTTTTCACATCTGATTCCACCCGTGCAATAAAGTAACACCTGATGATCTTCTCTACCATTTAACATTCTTCTTACCTCTGGTAATAATTCTTTGGACTTCTCCACCAGGGGAATCTCTGCATTTTTGAACCTTCCTACCTCAGTCTCATAGAAGTTTCGCATATCAATCACAGCAGTATTGTCCTCTTCAATTGCTTTATTAAATTCTTCAGGATTAAGATATTGACCAACTTTATCAATATCATAACGATCGTCAGATAAACCATAGGCCACTAATTCTTTTTTTACCTTTACTACAAGTTTATAAAAAGACAAACCATCTGATATCGCTTTCTTTATTGATACATTTTCCAAACCATCAAAGTTCTTTATCCCATGCTTGAATTTTTCCACATTATAGTCTGGTACTGAGACCTGAGCATTTATCCCTTCAGGAGAAACATACACTCTGCCTAATATATCTAAATCGTTAAGATAAGTATAAATATCGTCTCTACAATCTTCTGGGTTTTCTATAAGTTTATAATTATAAAATGAACATGTAATCCTTTTAAATGATTCAGAATCTAGATCTTTAATTAATTCATCTTTACTCTTCTTATTATATAATCTTTTAACCATAGTCACTAATCTATATATATATAATTGGTCCTACCTCCTATTGCTGTAAGTAAAACGTAAGGAGTACTATTTATTGACTCTGCAATTGCCTCCACAGGAATATGTCCAGATTTATTTTTACCAAAGAATAACACGTCATCACCAACTTTGGGTATCGTTTCATCAAAATCAACCATTAATTGATCCATACATACTCTTCCTGCAATTTTACACTTTATACCTTTATAGCTAACATACCCTTCTTCATACCAAGGTCTCGGAAAACCGTCTGCAAATCCTGTCTGAATAACTCCAATATATGTATCCTTGGTAGTACAATAAACGCCTCCATAGCTAACCTGTGTATCTTTTGGGACTCTACGAACATTTACTATACTGCCACAATAACTCATAACCGGCTTTAATTCAGTATCAATTGAAACTTCATTAGAAGGCAAAGCACCGTAAAGTAACATGCCTACTCTAACCATATTAAAGTAAGATTCCTCAAGATTAAGTATCGCTCCACTATTTGAACAATGAACATATTTAAACTTTATTTTGTATCTACCAGCTAGATTAACAACTTCTTCAAATTTAATTAATTGCATTTTAGCATAAGATAGGTCCCCCTCATCTGCTGTAGCAAAGTGAGTGTAAACACCTTCAGGATTAATCTTTAACTCTCGAATTATTCTTTCATATAATATTTCAGCATCAGCTATATCTACACCGAGACGTGTCATGCCAGTATCAAACTTAATATGATAACGAGGGCAGTTTTTACTTTTTGACATATAAGATTTAATACTGTCAATGTCTTCTATTGAACTAAGATTTACTATGAGATTATTATTATATGCACTATCAATTAAATCAGGTTGTATTCTTGAAAAAACAATTATATCATTATTAATCTTTGATTCACGTAGTTCTATCGCTTCATCAATAGAGAATACAGCAAACTGAATATTCGGATAATCTGAGATAGCTTTTGCTATAGGGACTGCACCATGTCCGTAACCATTAGCTTTAATAACACACAAAAGCTCCCTATCTCCAACTTTTTTTCGAATATAGTCTAAGTTCGATCTTAATCGGTCAAGATAAATAAATGCTTTAGGACCTGTTTTTGGCATTAGAGTACTTATTATGTAATATTTTTTTTAATCTATCAAAGTCAGTAACTATCTCTGTAGCACAAGACATAATCCATCCACTTAAATCGCTTAAAGGTAATTGATTAACTAAAAAAATTGGTTTATGATTATAATATGCTAAAGTTATCTCTCCATGTGAGCCTCCTCCTTTCAGAACACTTTCATCCCACAAACATATTACATAATCAGCCTTATTTACAACTCCATCTAAATCTATTTTTATTGCTAATCGAATAAAGTTTCTAAATCTATCTGGATCAGACTCTTTCCATTTTCGAAAATCTTTTGCATCATTTTCTGTTATTAATTTATTAGATTCAATAACAGGGTCAACTACGCTGTGGCCAAGATTATCTCTCAACCAAACAGTAATTTCTCTTCTCCAATCCGCTCCATCATTATTGGCATTCTCCATTCCTCCAGATAAGTATGCAATCACTGTCGTAATTTTTTCCTTAATAACATAGCATTGATAAGTATCCAACCTAGAGAGAGCAATATAGGAAATATCGTAAGCGACCAATCTATAAAACCACTATAGAGATAAGATTGCATTG
>ERZ651768.411-NODE-411-length-32681-cov-14.650656_pt1 | contig 32681 bp, 31 predicted proteins | sample MGYA00514754_ERZ651768 | MGnify/ENA metagenome assembly ERZ651768
GGGAGCCTCGGCAGCAGCAGGTGCCGCCGTCGTAGCCGGAGCAGCAGTCGCAGCCGGCGCAGCAGTCGTAGCCGGCGCAGCAGCCGGCGTGTCGTCGTCGTCCGACCCGCAGGCCGAAGCCACCATCGCCATTGCGGCGAGGATGACAATGAATCGCTTCAACATGAAGACTTTCCCCTCTGTCGGTTCGGCGGGCGCGATACCCCCCTGGTCGGCCCGTCGCGCATCCGTACCCGGAGCCCCACGGAGACCATCCACCAGAGTAGTAACGCCCACCACAGGCATCAAGAAAAGTTTTCCTGACGGGAAAGAGTTTGTATTTGGGGGAAAACTAACTACATAGTCAATAACAGGGAATGGCTGAAGCCACTAGCAGTTACTAGGCCACTAGTAACTAGTAGTAGGCGTCTCCTCCATCAAGCGAGATAGTCCCGCCGCTGAATCCAGCTCCGTCATCAGAGGCTAAGTGGACTGCGAATGCGGCAACTTCCTCCACAGTGACCGGACGCTGGAGAGCGGTACCCGCCGTGTAGAAGGAAATCAACTCGTCGACGCTGCCCAGTCCCTGTGCACGTCCTGCCCGTTCCTGGACCATATCGGTCACCACGATTCCTGGACAGATGGCATTGACCGTGACCCCATTGACCCCGACCTCTCGGGCTACAGACTTGACGAACCCATTTATTGCATGCTTATTCGCCGTGTAGCCGGCGATGTTGGGCTTGGCCACCTTTCCTTCGACCGAAGAGATGGCCAGAATCCGTCCCGACCCCTGGGGGACCATGTGGCGCAGGGCCCTTCTAGTAGTCCAGAAGGTGTGGTTCAAATTCAGGTCGAGTTCGTACTGCCACTCCTCGTCAGACATCTCCATCACGGGGGCTGTGTCTCCGAGGCCCCCTGCATTGCAGACCAGGATGTCGATCTGGCCATAGGTCTCTATCGTGTGGTCAACGAGCCCTTCAGCCACCGACTGATTAGTCACGCTCCCCGGCCAGAAGGTCGCCCGGTCCCCAACATTCATCTCTGAGAGAGCGGTGGCACCCTTTTCTGGGTTCCTACCGTTGACCACAACCGATGCACCCTCGTCAAGAAATGCCTCTGCGATGGCGCGCCCAATTCCGCGAGTCCCTCCCGTGATTGCTGCAACTCTTCCTTCCAGTCTGAGCCTTCCCACCTGATCTAAATCCTCTCCTTTAGGAGTCTTTTCCCTGCTTCGGCCGATAATCATGAGCCCGCTGGGTACGCCCACCTGCGACCAGCAGAAGTTGGCCGGTCACCCACGATGCCGCGTCGGATGCTAGGTAGACGACAGCCGCAGCGATGTCGTCCGGAACGCCCATTCGAGCCAAGGGAATGGTGTCCCGGATCTCGTCCAACTGGTCGTCGACGTTAAGAACCTCTCGAAACGCCTCGGTGGCCACCGGCCCCGGTGCGACGGCGTTGACGCGAATCGCTGGCGCCAGTTCAAGGGCCAGAGTCTGTGTCAAGTTGTTCATCCCGGCCTTAGCTGCTGCATAGGGGCCGGTGAACGGAGAGCCACGGGTCCCTGCGCCTGACGAAATGTTGATGATCGAACCGGCGTCGCCCATACGCGACGCTGCAGCCTTGCATCCCTGAAAGGCCGACGTGAGGTTGAGGTCGATCTGGGACCTGAATACTTCGTCGCTTGTCTCCACAAGCGGCCTAGTGGTCTTCTCGTCTGACCCGCCAACATTGTTGACCCATATGTCCAGCCGTCCGAATCTTTCCATGGTCCGCCACGCGAGGGTCTCGGAAAAGTCTCGGATATCGCCTTGCACGATTAGAACCGAGCGCCCCCTTTTCTCGATCTCGGTTGCAGTGACCTCGAGGTCACGGACACGTCGGGAGTTCAGGACTACGTCACAACCGAAATCGGCGAGGCCCAAGGCAATCGCCCGGCCTATTCCCTGTCCCGAGCCGGTGACCACCGCAACTCGGCCGTCCATCTCGAAGAGGTCACGCAACGTCATCCGTTTCCAATCCTCCGTATCCCAGGGGCGATCAGGTCAGCGAAACGGTGACCCGCCCGAGCAGCGGGCCTACTCAGAAAGTAACCCCTCGGTTAGTTTGTCTACGTGGTCGGCCTAGGCGCAACACCAAAGCAGGTGCCAGAGAGCCATGCCTCCTTCTGCCGTTTCTGCCACGCGGCCTGTCCGATCCTTGTCGACATCGAGGACGGTGACCGGGTGGTCGGGATTCGCGGCGACCGTTCAGACCCTCTGTTCCAGGGCTTCACCTGTGTGAAGGGCCGACAACTCGCCGACCAGCACCATCACCCTGATCGCCTCAGGGGCTCCCTGCGGCGAACCGACAATGGGTCCTTCGAACCAATCTCGTCGGAATCGGCCTTAGACGAGATCGCTTCAAAGATCGACCAGATTGTTGCCGATCATGGACCCCGAGCGGTTGCCAGTTATACGGGCACCGGTGCCTACCAGAGCTCAACCGCCGTCCCAGTGGCTGCCGCCTGGCACAAGGGCCTCCAGTCGCCCTCCTTTTACACGTCGGTCACCATCGATCAGCCAGCTCATCGCTCGGCGGCCTTACGCATGGGCGCGTGGGAAGCCGGGTGGCACAACTTTTCCGACTCCGATGTTCATCTCGCCATCGGCTACAACCCGCTTGCCTCGAGCTATGGCCCGTCCGGAGGTCTCCAGGGAACCAACCCTTTCGTTGCTCTGCGGGAGGCCAAAGGCCGAGGCCTGAAGACAATTGTCGTGGACCCACGACGCACCGAGTTCGCGGCCAGCGCTGATATCTGGCTACAGGTTCAACCGGGTGAGGATCCGACGCTTCTGGCCGGACTTATCAGAGAGGTGATCCGACTAGGCCACACAGACGAGGCCTTTTGCTGTCGGCACGTGTCCAACGTCGACGATTTGGCTAAGGCGGTCGAGGCATTTGATCCCGAATACGTAGCCAGGCGGGCGAGAGTAGACGCTCGAGCTGTCACAGCGGCTGCGGAACTCTTCGGAGCAGCCAAGCGCGGGTCGGCCGGCACCGGAACCGGACCGAACATGGCTCCACATTCAATGTTGACAGAGCATCTGGCCCTTTCCCTCAACGCCATTTGTGGCCGCGTCAACCAGGTCGGCGACTATCTCGAGAGCGGGTACTTTCTGTCCCCGGGAGATACTCGCAGGGCTGGTGTCATCCCACCGTCGGATCCAGCACCAGGGGCCACACACCGCGTCCGCGGTTTGCACGGGATGGCGGAGGAGATGTTGACCAATGCACTCGCCGACGAGATCCTGCTCGAGGGCCCTGGGCAGGTACGAGCGCTCATCGTCTCAGGTGGCAACCCGGTCGTTGCGTGGCCGGACCAGAAAAAGACCATCGCTGCGCTGAAGGCCTTGGAGGTTCTAGTAGTCATCGACCACCGTATGACCGCTACCAGCGAACTCGCAGATTATGTCATCGCCCCGAGACTCCAACTCGAGCGCGCAGACGTACCTCACATAATGGATCGGCGCTTTCCCGCGCCCTACACGAACTACTCGCCGGCTGTCCTGGAGGCCACCGGTGACCTTCTAGCGGAGTGGGAGGTATTTGCCGGCCTCGCGGCCCGAAGCGGCAGCCCCATAGATCTGCCTGGAGGAGCCATCCCGTTCTCGGGGAGGCGTGTCGAGCCGGGAATCGGCGACGACGAGATCCTCGACCTCGTCTATGGGTCGGCCCGGATGCCAATGGACGAGATCCGAAAGAACCGGGGCGTCATTCACCAAGACCGCGTTCGTGTTGTGGCCGGCGATGATCAGACTGCGGCACGGCTCGACGTTGGTCCACGAGACGTCATCCTTGAATTGGGTGAGGTGTTGGTTGAGCGCAGTGCGGCCGACAGGGTGCTGGAAGGCGAGGAAGAAGGTCAGTTCCCTTTCCGGCTCGTCAGTCGTCGAACCAAACACGTTCTCAACTCCCTGGGACGTGAACTGCCAGGTTTGGCGCGGTTGGGGACAACCAACCCGGCCTTCATGCACCCGGACGACCTAGCTTCGTTGGGTGTTGCTGCTGGCAAGCGCATCCGGATTGAATCGCCGTACGGAGTCGTAGAGGGTGTCGCGCGGCCCTCTCATGCCATCAAACAAGGCGTCGTCTCGATGTCCCACGCCTGGGGGACGGCCTCCCAGACAGACGAGAAGGTTCGAACTGAAGGTTCACCGACGAACCGACTGGTCTCCAATGAGCGGGGAGTCGACCCGATCACAGGAATGGCTGTTCAGAGTGCTATCCCGGTCCGCGTAAGCCGTCCGAACTGACCTACTGCATTGGCCGTCCAGTTGGCCTCAGAGACCGAGGAACTCCTCTTGCTCTAGGGCAAGGAGGTCATCGAACCAACGGCGCACTTCTCTACGCCGCCCGCGGTCCATCGCGAGGTTGACTAGTTCGTGAGGGTCCTCTTGGAGGTCGTAGAACTCGTGCTCCTGATCGTCGAAGGCCGCGTCCCGGTCAAAGCGCTTCGGCGAGGTGATCGGTGTGCCGCGTGTGGTGCTTGAACCGCCAATGCCGTAGTAGCGGCAATACTTGAACCGGCCATCGAACACCCCACGACTCGCATAGCGGGTGTCGAGGAGACCGTCGTACCAAGCCCAATCCTGCGCAAAGAGCAATTCACTACGACCTGTAGTTGAAGAGTCAAGCAAGACGTCGTCCATCTGCCTGCCTGGCCAACCCTCCAGGAGGTCTTCTCCAACCCCGCTGAATCCTGCGATGGTCCGGGCAAGGTCGACATGGCTGAACATCGCGTCGGTTGCCGAACCAGCCACCGTCTTCCCTGGAACGACCATGTAGAGGGGGATCCGCATGGTTTCCTCATAGTTCCACGGCCCCTTCGACCGCAGCCCATGCGAACCGCACTGTTCACCGTGGTCTGAGGTGAAGACCACAACGGTGTTGTCCCATCCCCCCGTTTCGTCAAGTGCGCTAAGGACGTGGCCGATGTTCTCGTCGCTCATCTGATGCAACTTTGCGTAGTAGTCGAGTTGACGGAGCCAGTGCTCGGTATCGGATCGGTCTAGCCAACCGCAGGATCTGCTTGCTTCGTGGATGAACCGCCTATGCACGTCCGGCTTGGTGTGTAGATCGTCGTCAAAGTTTGCCGGTAGTTCCGTGAACCACTCGTCGTAGGGGAGTTCGAAACTTGGAAGCGGGTCATCACGACCCCAATTGAGTTTGCGGTGTCGGTCGCGAACTGACTCGAAATGGAGGGGGTTCGACTCCTGGTACCAGGGCTGGTCCATCGGATACCACATAACGTCGTGCGGATTCACCAGACCGACGGCTAGGAACCAGGGCTGGTCGGATGGGGCCGAACCGAGGATCCAGTCGGCTGCCGACCTCGTAATCGACTCGTCGAACTCCGTTCCACTACCTGCCTGGCCCCAGAATGACTTGTCATTTCCTTCCCAGTCCGAGAACCCGTAGGCATCCATGTCTGGATACGCCCCGAAGGTCAGGTGCCATTTCCCCTTGTAGGCCGTGTAATAGCCCTGATCGCGGAAGATCTTTCCCAGGGTGTTGGCATCAGTCCCGAGTTCTCCGTTAGCCGGCTCGATGCAATTCTCGTTTACGCCATGGACAGGCATGTACTGGCCCGTGAACAAGGTGCCTCGGGAAGGGGAGCATGGCGACGTGTGCGTGTAGTACCGGGTGAACTCGAGGCCCCCATCAATGAGGCGTTGCCTGTTTGGGAGTTCAAGGCCAGCGGGGAGCCAGTCTCTCTGGCGCTCTTGATCCGCCAACAACAGGAGTACGTTCGGGCGCTTCATGGACGTCCTTCCTGCAACTGTCCGTGGTCTTCCAAGGCGGCCAGGGCCCTTACCGCCATCGTCTTGGCCAAGAGTCGGGTTCGCGGTTCGTCCATGTCACCGACAACCATAAGTGCGGCCGCGATCGTCAGGCCGTACCACATTGCGTCCTTGTACCCGACCATTAGACCAGCCGGGTCTATGTCAGGTCGCAACTTCGCCACAACGTCCGTGTAGAGAACGAGAAGTTCAGTCTCGTGAGTCCGCCGGTCCTCGACCGTAAGGGACTGGGAAACGAAATAGGCGAGATCCCAAGAACCTGGCCCGACGCCCACCCCCTGCCAGTCGATAACGGTGACCATGGTCCCATCGGGTGAGAACAGCAGATTGTCGAGCCGAAGGTCCAAATGAGCAAGGGTCGGTTGGCAATCAAGGCTTTTCTCTAGCGCTTCGTCAAGCCGCTGCTCGATCAGCGCACCGGCAATTGAAACGCTTGGCTCTGAGCCTGGCTCCAATATCTCTACGAGTGCTCCCCAGCCGTTCCGGGCATGATCCCCCAGGGACCTACGGCGATCCGCAGAACCCAAGATGGGGAGCCACTCAAGATTGTCGATTTCGGGGTCACCCCACCACCTCGCATGGAGCGAAGCCATCTCCCTAATGACGAGTGCGGCACGGGTGACGTCGATCCCTTTGAGTTGGTCAATCGCGGTGTCGGTCTCGATCGCCTCAAGGAGGAGGAGGAACTCTGCGCTCTCCGTGTCGTACCAGGCGGCATAGACATCTGGCAGCCTCATTGGAGTGCGACCGGCCAATTCGTCAAAGAAGCGCAGTTCTCTCTCGTAGATCCCTACAGCCAGCGCCCGCTTTCGCACGACCTCGCGAGAGGATCCGAACTTCGCAACGATCTGAGACGGTCCATGCGAGCCGTCATCAAATTCAAGGTCTAAGAGGAAGAGGTTGCAGAGCATTCCGCGGTCCAAGCCGAGAGGCTGGGCCTCAAAGCCTGCGACCTCGATTCCGAGAACTTCCGAGAGGATCTCCGTCGTCAGATCCTGCAAGTTGACCGGAAACGGTGCAGAGCCGATCATGAGAGAAGGTGCCGGGTGGTTGGGCGGCTAGTTCGAGATCGAAGCATCAGTTGCGACCTATCAGACGAAGGCCGCGCCGGCCCACCATGCCTCCATGCGGGGACGAACATCGAGAGAAACCAGTTCGATGACCCCGACCGCGGGAATCTTAAGGTAGGCGTAGTTCCCGAAGCCCTCAGATGGTGCTCGCGCTGCTGCCATAAGCGTTGCGCCGCTTTCCTGAAGACTTCGAACCCGAGCGGAAATGTCACCGACCCACATGCCTACGTGATGGATTCCCGAATCACCCGAACCGTCCCAGATGCAACCTTCCGGACCTGACACCAACTCGATATGGACCGGGCCTTCGATGGAATAGACGAATTTAAGGGGCAAGAACTGCAGCCCCGCATCAGGTGTCCACAGCGACTGGTCCGGGATCTCCGCCGGTTGGGCCCAGGAGGCACCAAGGGCTTCACCGTATTCCTTCATTGCAACCGAGAGATCAGCTACCCGAAATCCGATATGGAAGAGGTCCCCTAGGGTCACGGCGGCCATTCAGGCTTCGGCGTGGTCGCCGAGGAGCTGGGGAACCCGGAGTGCCTCGGGTATCAGGTCGAGTCCATTCACCAGATCGCCTATTCCCATCTCAAGAAGTCATCATTTCGAGTTCGAGCCGTTCTAGGCCCCGGAGCATGAAGCTTGGGTGGTATCTGAAGTCGTTGGCCTGACTTAGAGAAAAGGAGCGGATCCGCCTGCTCAACTCCTCTAGGGCCACGGTGCCCTCGAGTCGCGAGAGGCTTGCTCCGAGACAGAAGTGGGTGCCTTTACCGAAGGACAGGTGCTGGGAGAGGTTTTCTCGCGTTGGGTCGAATGAGTCCCCATCGGGAAAGAACGAGTCGTCACGATTAGCCGAAGCGAACATGATGACGACTCTCGAACCCCGCGGGATGAGAGTCCCACCGACCTCTACATCTTTCGTCGCGATCCTCCACATCCCCTGGGTGGGGGCGGCAAGTCGCAGGCACTCTTCGATGATGGATCGGGACTGCGTGGGGTCAGTTCGCAACTGCTCCCAGAATCGAGGCCTTTCTCCCAGTAGTCGCATTGCCTCCGTCAGGAGTTTTGTGGTCGTCTCATTTCCGGCGACGAGGATCTGCTGGAGAATGCTCAACATCTCAGGTATGGACAACTGTTCATCTGGCAGATCGGGGTCTTCGTTCCTGTCGATCCGGGCATTCACCAAGTTGGTCAAGATGTCGTCCTGTGGCTCGACCCGGCGACTTTCCAACTGGTCGGCAAAGTAGTGCTGGAATGCAATAATCCCCTTCTGGGCCTCCACGTGCTCGTCGTCAGTGAGTTCTCTGCCGGTGCCGGCAATAGCGTCATCGCTCCACTGCTTGAAGTCTTCGAGCCGATCCGCAGGAACGTTGAGAGCCCGAGCTATGACATTTACAGGCAGCGGAACCGCGAAGGCCTGAACAAACTCGCAGGATCCCTCTGCGATGAAGCCATCGATCAGATTGTTGCTGAGTTCGCGAATAAACGGCTCTAGATCGGCGATCGCCTTTGCCGTGAAGGCCCGGCTAACGAGTTTGCGATAACGCGTGTGTTCCGGCGGGTCAGCTGTGAGCAAAGTTCCCATCCGGGGATACGCGTTGAGTTCTTTCTGCACTTCGGTAATCCGGTCCTCAACCTCCTGGCTGATCGGGAGACCCGATTGTCCGAACTTGGACGAGAAAACCTGGGGGTCCATGAGGACTTTCATCACGTCTTCGTACCTGCTGACAAGAAAGATCTCTGTTCCTGCGGCGTCAGTTCGAAGAACAGGACAGGACTCCCGCATTAGGGCGTAATGGGCATGAGGGCACTGCTGAGTCTCCGAATCGAGAATGTCAAAATTGCTCAAGTCCGAGTGGATCTTGGTCACTGGTCTAGTTCCTGCACTTTCAACGGTTGTTCAACTGGAAACGGGTCACTGGCCGGCCAATCGTGCGACGACGGGTGCAAACTCTTCGAGAACTGAGGCGCCGACCGTGACATAGGAGATGCCGTAGATCTCCCGCTGAGCCTCCAGCGCTTCGACGATCTCCGCAACGGAACCGATGAGAACGTGCGGATGGTCTCGTAGTTCGTCGCTTGTCACCCCCAGTCGTTGTGCCACCTGTTCGGTACTCGATTGGGCTTGCTCGGTCACTGAGGTGAAATACGCGCCGATCTCAATTTCGAGGTTTTCGAAACGGTCTTGTGCCCCTTCGCGGACCCATGCGATCTTGCGCATCGTTTGGTCTGGAGCGCCTGAACGCACGCCGTCGGACCCGATTTGACCACTCGAGTTGTCGAAGTTGAGGGAAACGATGTCGGCCAGTCGACCAGCTGCCCTGAGAACCCTTGGGGAGCCACCGCCCACCATGATGCGGGGCCCTTCCGGTTGGACCGAAGCGGGTACGGCACACATGTTTCGTGCAGTCACATGCGATCCGTGAAATGAAAGTTCCGCGCCCAAGAAGAACGCCCGAACGAGTTCCACTGTCTCGATTAGGCGTTCAATCCGGACCCCAGGCGGTTCCATCGGGATCCCGAGTGCCTCATATTCGGACGTAACCCAACCAGCGCCGAAGCCTGGCTCGAGACGACCGTCTGAGAGAAGGTCGATCGTGGCAAGCTCCTTGGCGAGTACCACGGGGTGGTGGTAGTCGATGCAGAGGACCCGACAGCCGATTCGAAGCGATTCCGTCACCCCGGCAGCAGCCATCATTGCAGGTATGGCAGCGACTGTTTGGAGTGGGTGCCTGGCTTCCTCTAGGGCCGGACCCGGCCCGAAGTAGTGGTCGGCGAGGTGCAGCGTGGAATACCCCAAGTCTTCGGCCCGCCGTGCAGTGTCCAACCAATCGGTTCTCGACGACGGCGCGTATGCCTGACAGGCGAAGCGAAAGGACCTAGCCAATGCCGGGACCCCAGCGAAGTTCCTTGTGACTAATGCACATCCCCACAAACTAACTAAGCGATTAGTTTGATGCCAAGGGCTTCCCCTAGTTTCGGGAGGGAGGCGAGGAGCGCGAAATGGCCGAACAGGAGAGCCGAATCGACTACGTCGACAGCTATGAGGACGTTTCTATGTTCCACCTCGACAGCGCCCGAGAGGATGTGCTGCTCTCGAAACAAACGGAGTGCACTTTCATGTGGACTACCGCCGCGGGCGAGCCGGTCGGGGTGATTATGAACTTCGTCTTCCATGAAGGGCGTTTCTGGGTCACCTGCACTCGACGCCGAAAGCGAGTAAGTGCCGTGGAAAAGAGGCCAAGGGTCGCTCTGGCGATCTCGAGTCGAGGTACCGACATAGGAATCAGCCAGACGGTGACTTACAAGGGCAACGCCAGGGTGTTGGATGATGCGGCGACTGCCAAATGGTTCTACCCGGCCCTAGCTGCCAGGGTTCGCCCGGAGACCAACGAGGCGCAGGTTGCATTCGTGGAACACCTAGACAGTCCGGGTCGGGTCGTGATCGAAATCGTCCCTGACCAACGAATTGGATTTGACGCCGAAGAGATGTTCCGCGACTCACCCGCGGGTCCGTCCCGTTCCTCGGTCTGAATCCTTCGCTGGTTTGTCCCACCATGGTGAACGAAGTTTTCGTTTGTCGATCTTTCCCATGGTCGTCCGACCAAGATCCTCAACCAGAGTGACCGAACGCGGACATTTATGGTGCGAGAGCTGTAGCCGGCAGTAGTCAAGCAACTCGCCCTCTCCCACCCACTTTCCAGGATCCGCCAAGACCACGAGGGCCTTGAGTTCTTCACCCATCTCACGGTGCGGGACACCGATACAGGCAACGTCGGCCACATCTGGGTGCCCCACAAGCACCTGTTCGGCCTCAGCCGGGTAGAGGTTGACCCCACCCGAGACGACCATGTCCGATACACGGTCGTCGATGTAGACGTAGCCGTCTTCGTCCACGTGACCAACCTCGCCGAGGGTGAAGACTCCAGGCTCGAGGTGTGCTGCGGCAGACCTCCCAGGATCGTTGGCATATACAACACCGCGGCCAGTTGAATCTCGGAAGAAGAGCCGACCTTCCGTCCCCGGTGGGGCCTCGTTGCCCTGGTCGTCCAAGATCAGCGATGTGAATGGTGGGACGGCCCGCCCAACAGAACCAGGGTGTTTCAGCCATTCCTCACTCGTGATAGAGCAGGTAGTGCCTACCTCAGTCGCGCCGTATGCCTCAACGAAGACCGGGCCCCACCACTCGATCATGGCTCGCTTCACTTCAACTGGGCACTTAGATCCCGTGTGGACGACAAGCCGAATTGAAGAAGCGTCGTGCTGCTCTCGAATCTTGGACGGTAGGTCGAGAAGCCGAATGAAGTGCGTCGGCACCATCAGCGTCGACTCGACCCGGTGGTCACTGATGGCACGCAGCGTCTCCTCGGCCTTGAAACGCCCCATTACGACAGATGCCACGCCGGCCAGCAGGGAGCGCACCCCGCTCAGTGGCCCCGTGTGGTACATCGGCCCGAGGACGAGGTGAGTCCCGAGTTTGGCGTACCTGCTCCTTCCCAGGGCCTCGAGGTGTTCCCGCACCGTAGAACCTCCGGCGAACATGGTCGGAGGGAGTTCCGTTCCCTTTGGAACTCCGGTGGTGCCGGACGTGTACAACATGTTCGGCAGAGGACGAACATCATCAGGGGGCGGGGAATCTGAGCCGGATTCAAGCCATTCGTCCCAGGACAGAACCCCCGCAGCCTCATAATCTCCCCAGGCAACAACAGTTGGTACTTCGGCGAGCTGGGCTGCTTCGACCGCCCGCCCAACTGTCTCAGGCCCCGCGAAGACCACTGCTGCACAAGAGTCTCGAAGGATGTAGGCAGCCTCAGAGGCATTGAGGTGAAAGTTCACCGGAACGGTCGACGCCCCCCCAAACAAGCCAGCAAGGTGGGCCATGGCCGTTTCGCAGGAGTTCTCCGCAAACACGGCGGTCCGCCGAAATGGCCCTAGGTCGGCCTCCAAGAGTACGTTGGCGCAGCGGTTGAGAACGAGATCCACCTCGCCCCAGGTCAGTCTGGATTCCGGACCCGTCATGGCGACCAACCCCGGTTCGAGGCCGAGTTCTTCGATGAAGGCCGGCACGACTAGTTGCCGTCCTGGCAAGTCGACGGAACCGAGGGCTCTGGACCGGACGGTCCAGTTTCAGCCTTGGGCTCAGAGGTTTGTCGATGATGCAGGACCAGAGAACGAGTCGCAAAGAACCACCGGTCATCGACCTGTAGGTACTCGTCGTCATAGTGAGCGACCATGAAACCCGACGTGCCATCCTCCCGTTCGAAATGTTCCTGGAAATGCCACCGGCCGGAGCCTGCACGACCGGACCGATCAAGATCCACAGAGCCACTGCCGACGATCTGGACTACCTTTCGGAACTTCTGCATCTCCCTGGTCCAAAGGCTCAAGATCTCGACTCGGCCCTTGGCTTCCCTTTCGGGCCCCAGTCGCCAGGAGGCATCGGGAGCAAAGGTGGCAGACCACGCAGCCGGATCACGGTGGTTTACGGCATCGGCATAACGATGAACTAGGTCAGAGATTGCGTCGCGGATGCTCTTCGAATTCTCTAACACCGAATCACCGACTGAGAATTGTGACCCCAGAGATACCTGGTGCTCCGTAGACGTGGGTATAGGCCACTCGTGGGTCCCCCGGCACCTGCCGCGGTCCTGCATCTCCTCGGAGTTGCAGGACATTCTCATAGACCTGGCGGAGACCAGAAGCTCCGATGGGTTCACCGTTGGCGAGACAACCCCCGTCGGTGTTGACCGGGAGTCGGCCGCCGATCTCGGTCTCCCCCCGGGCGATGATCTGTTCCTGTTCACCGTGCCGGCACAAGCCGTTCTCGGCCATGTGCATGACCTCTGCGCCCGACTCTGTGTCCTGCAGTTGGGCAAGGTCCACATCTACGGGACCGATTCCCGCCATCTCGAAGGCGGTGAGCGACGCGTCGACAGTTGGGCCTTCGGAACGCTCGAGTGCGAGGTGGGGAGCGGTTACCTCAAAGGAGCCGAAGCGACGAGAGCGGACGGCGGCAGCCTTCAGAAAAACGGGTCGGGCCCCCATCTTGCGAGCCCGCTCGGCGCTGGCGACAACAATCGCCACGCCACCCTCACCAGGAGAGCAGAACATGTATTGGGTCAACGGATACGAAAGCATCGCCGAGCCCTCTATTTGGTCCGCGGACAACGGCTCACGGCGCCAAGACATGGGATTCAACGCTCCGTTTCGATACGCCTTTTCGGCTACTCGGACAAGCGTCGAGCGAGTAATGCCGAACTCGTGCATATACCGGTTGATCTTCATCCCGAAGAACTGAGTAGTCAGGGCGAGGCCCGACCGTCCATACCATTCTCCAATCTCTGCCGTGCTCGGGCGGAACGCACCCCGTTCATGCTTGTCAAAGCCGACAGCTATTCCCAGGTCGAACATCCCAGACTCGATGGAGTTCCAGGCCGAAAAGAGTGCAGAACCACCGGTTGCGCAGCCATTCGCGACATTGATGAACTGCAGGCCAGTCAGACCCAACTTCGAGACCATGAGATCGGCGGCACCCGCCGACCTGCTCCCGCCAAAAGCAAACTGCATGTCCTGCCAGGTAAGACCCGAGTCGGCCAGGGCCCTTCGGACAGCGACCACGCCCTGCTCCATACCCGAAATCCCCTCATGGCGGCCGAACTCATGCATGCCAATGCCAATAATCGCCACCTCACCCATCGCTGGAACCCTTCGGAGCAAAAGCGAACGTCACGACCTCTTCACCCGAGTCGTTGATCGTCAAGGGAACCAAAACAAGTTTCATCGGCATTCCGATCCGGAGGCGGGAAGGTTCATTTTCGGTTAGACGAGCCTCTACGCGGAGCTCGTCGGCCAACTCCACATAACCGACGCCGAATGGTTCAAAGTCGCCGTCTCCGACATCACCGATATAGGGCGGAGCCTTCGGCGGATACCCTTGGACAGTCCAGGTCCAGAGTTCACCCTCGGTGCTCAACTCGACCTTCGCGACTTCGTCCCCACTGCACTTGGGGCACCCGGATTGATATGGGAAGACGTGGTTGTCGCAATCGGTGCATTGTCCGCCGATCAGCCTCACGCTCTCATCTGACCAGGAGAAGAGGCCGTCTTGGACCGGTACCTGCTTCCTCATGCTCGCTGCCTCCCAGCACCGAGGGTGCTAGCCGTGAAAGTAACCATACGATCAATTCAGCGCCAATCTCAGTGTCTCGGAATCAGATGGCCGGGTCTACCAAGACCTTGGTTTCGCCGCTTCCTCCCGCCAGCCTCTCGATGGCGGCAGGAAGGTCGGCAAGACCCACGGTCGATGAATGGACCTGGTGAACCTGGACGTGACCATCAGCGATGAATTCCATTGCTATACGGAACTCTTCGTGGAGGTAAGCCACGGCCGATACCACGGTCACCTCGCGGGCAATCAATTCTTGTGGAATGATCGAAACTGGACCGTCGGCTATGCCTACCAGACACATGGTTCCCCCGGATCGACAGAACCCAATCGCCGTTTGGACGGTGTCGGGCAAGCCAGCACATTCGATGACGGCATCTGCGCCGGTGCCCCGGGTGCGCTCCAGGACGATGTCGGCTGCCGCCTCAGGCGTAATCGCCAGGTCAGCCCCGAGCTCTCGGGCCAGAGTTCGTCGACCCTCGTTGGGCTCTACGACAAGCACTTCATCGACTCCGTGCGCTTTCGCCACCTGAAGCACAGACAAGCCAATAGGACCAGCACCTTGAACCACAACAAGGTCTCCAGGTCCTACACCGCTTCGTCGAACAGCGTGCACCGAGATCGTCGTCGGCTCGACCTGCGCAGCCTCCACGTCGCTGAGCGCCGCTTCGGCAGGAATAACCCGTTCTGCCGAAACGCCGATTGCAGGAGCGAACCCGCCATGGTCTGGTGCTTGTGCGTCGCGACCAGTGGCGACCGCCCGGACAAAACGACACTGGTCTTGGCGGCCATGGTCGCAATGGTCGCAAGTTCCACAAGCCGGAGGCACGGCGACGACAACTCGGTCTCCTTCGCTGAACCGACGAATGTCTCGCGAGACGGCTGAAACGACACCCACCCATTCATGCCCACAAACTGCGGGGGGATAGGACCGGCCTGACCGGTAAGCATGGACGTCTGTCCCACAGATACCGCAGTACGTGATCTCGACGACGACCCCTCCCGGCTTGGGCGTCGGATAAGGGAATTCGTGGAATTCGAATTGGTTCGTTCCCGTGATCAGCCCCGCCTGCATCGCAGACTTCCGATCTGTCGTCCGAACCAATCCAACCCGGGACGGATCCATTGATTTCCAAGCGCTACGTTCGTTCTGCAATACGGGGGCCGATCGGACCTCCCGCCTAGTTCGAGAGGCTTCCCATGATCATCATCGCCGGCACCCTCGAGTTTCAAGACTCGCACGCCCGGGATGAGGCAACGAAACAGAGCAGTGTTCTTCAACTGGCCACAAGAGAAGAAGAAGCAGGGTGCTGTGCCTACTCCTTCGCGCCAGACCCCTGCGTTCCGACGCGAATCCAGGTATACGAACTCTGGTCTGATGAGGACTCCCTCTCCGCACACTTCAAACACCCAAACTACGTAGCCATGCGAGATCTCCTGCGGTCATCCGGGCTGGTCGGGTCCGAGACTCGCAAGTACAGGATCAACCTCGCGGAACCCGTCTACGACGAGAACCATTTGCCCCGAGCCGACTTTTTCACAGCCAACCCGTTGGACTAAGCAAAGAGGACCCAGCCTTCTTCCAAAGCACATCACCAACTGGACACTAATTGACTCCGCGGTTACTTTCTGAATCTATGGATAACCCTGCTGGAACCGGTCGGTCCCCCGGTATCTCCTACCAGAACCTTCTCGACACCGACACCCACGAAGTCCCCGCAGTACTGCGCCTTGAGTCACCACAATTTTTGGGCGACGTAGATATCCCAATCGATCGCTACATCTCCGAAGAGTGGCACCAGCGCGAAGTGTCGTGCCTCTGGAGTCGTGTCTGGCAGTACGCCTGTCGCGAAGACGAGATCCCCGAAGTAGGGGACTACTACATATACGAGATCGTCAGAGCCTCGTACCTAGTGATCCGGGTAGCACCCGATGAGATCCGGGCGTATCCAAATGCATGCCTCCACCGCGGACGCCAGCTCAAGGACTACGACGGAAGGTGCAGCGAGATCCGATGCCCCTACCACGGCTTTGCCTGGGAACTGAACGGCGACCTAAAGGACGTGCCGGCGGTTTGGGACTTTCCCCATGTCGAGCCCGAGTCTTTTGAACTCCCTCAGTGCGCCGTCGGGATCTGGGCTGGGATGGTATTCATCAACCCGGACAGCGAAGCCGAATCCCTACATGACTTCCTCGGAGAGATCGTCCAGCACTTCGAGTGTTGGAACTTCGGGCGCCGTTACAAACAGGCCCATGTCGCAAAAGTCATCCACGCGAACTGGAAGATCACCCAAGAAGCATTCTGTGACGCCTACCACGTGTCGGCTACCCATCCACAGATCCTCCCTTACCTCGGCGACACCAACAGCCAGGTTGATATCTGGAACAACTTCGCCCGAGCGATTACCCCGGGAGGAACGCCGAGCCCCGAACTGGGCTGGAAGCCATCCGAAGACCAGATCATGCGGACGCTTCTGGATGTGAGAGTCGACCAAGAACTGCCAACCGCAGTGCCCAGCGGGAGAACCGCGCGCGAGGTGGCAGCCGAAGCGAGTCGGGATCGTTGGCGTCCGGCCGCCGGTGATTGGGTGGACCATATGTCGGACGCCGAGATGATGGACAGCATCGACTACACCGTGTTCCCCAACCTTCACCCCTGGGGCGCCTTCAATCGAATCCTCTACCGGTTCCGTCCCAACGGGAACGACCACCGGAGTTCAATCATGGAATGCATCTTTCTCGCGCCATATGGAGACGAGAAGCCAGAACCAGCCCCCATTCATTGGCTAGGTGACGAAGAGCCCTTCACAAACGCTCCCGAGCTCGGGATGCTGGGAAAGGTCTTCGACCAAGACGTCGCCAACATGGCCAAGGTTCAGTTAGGCCTTGAGACAACCAGAAAGTCCGGTGTCACTCTCTCGATCTATCAGGAGTCGAAAGTCCGCTGGCTCCATCAGCGGCTCTCCGATTGGGTTGGCGACTGATGCTTGGTATCAGGCACCCGTTCAGCCAAGCGCTCTACGAGCAAGATGGGGAAGGCAACATACTCGTAACCGACGGCGAACGTTCAGGACTGTTCACAAGCAAAGGACGTTGGCTTTCGGGCGATCTCCGCGAATGCGATCCCCAGTTATGCAACTGGGTCGCAGGCCCGATGGCGCCAAACCATCGAATGCGCGAGGCCGACTGAACTCCACGGTGCAGCCGGAAATGGGGAGTCCTACCTCAGTTGCGAGCCGAGAGCTCCTCGTGAAACAGGCTCGAAGAACGCTCGGCCACGTGCGATCGGGGACGATGCCTCTTGGCGACCAGATCTACGAGGTCCCTGCTAGCAAGTACGTGGATCCAGCGCGATGGGAGTTGGAGATAGAGAGGATCTTCCGCCGCGTACCACTCGTGCTTGGCCTTGCAGCCGAACTCAGCGACCTAAACACCTACCGGGCACTAACCGTCGCTGGGACACCGATACTTGTCATTCGAGCCAACGACGGAGTAGTCCGCGCATTTCTCAACACCTGCCGGCACCGGGGGTCGAGGATTGTCGATGACGGACACGGAACGAAGAGAAGGTTCACCTGCCCCTACCACGCGTGGACCTACTCCACGGAGGGGAAACTGGTTGGGGTAACCGACCGGTCCCTGTTTGGCGAACTCGCGGACGACTGTGCGGGACTCGTGGAGCTCCCATGTACCGAGCGTGCTGGGCTCATTTTCAGCAACGTCATGCCAGACGTCGAACCGCACTTCGATGAGTTCCTCTGCGGTTATGACGAAATGCTGGGGCACCTTGGTCTCGCCGACTCCTACCTGGTCGGCCAACAATCCATTCCAGGACCAGGTTGGAAGATCGTCTACGACGGCTATCTGGACCTCTACCACATTCCCTATCTCCACAGGGATTCGTTCGGGCCCGACTGGTGCAACCGGGGGATCTACGACGCCTGGGGACCACACCAGAGGGTAAGCCCACTGGATCATCGGTTCTTGCAACTTGACGGGGTCCCCGAGGAGGAATGGGAAACGGACCAGCTACTGGGCGGCCTGTGGACAATCTTCCCAAATGTCTCTATTGCCTCTTTCGATTGCGATGGACCCCTATACATGGTTTCCCAGCTATTTCCAGGAAATGGGCCATTCGAATCTGTCACTACCCAGTCGTTCCTGACCAAGGAGCCTGTCGATGCGAATCGAATGTCCCTGATCGAACAGAGGATGGAGTTTCTCCTCGGCGTGGTCCGCGATGAGGACTACCGGACTTGTGAAGGAATCCAACAGTCCTTGCGCAGCAACCCCGCGAGGTCGGCGCTCTTTGGGCGAAATGAGATAGGTGGACAGAGGTTCCACCAGTGGGTAGATGCGTTGGTGGAGGCCGACGACATGAGCGGCTATCGGGACCTTCTCTCCGAAATGACAACGACCTTTCCGGAATGACGGAGGGCGAGGAGGGATGTCCGCGTGTGGCGGTCGTCACTGGTGGCCACCAGTTCGACACGGAGGGCTTCCGAGCGGTTTTCGATGCACTCGAGGTGGACTGGTTCCAGATAGAACATCCAACCGCGCGACAACTCTTTTCCGAGGATGGTGCATCCGAGATCGACGCCTTCGTCCTATACGACATGCCCGGCATCGAGTTCACCGGATCTGAACCACCGGCCAGATTCCTCCAGCCTCCAGACGAGTACATCGAGAACTTCAGCGCCCTGCTGGAACGCGGACAGGGAATGGTCTTCCTCCACCATGCCATCGCTGGTTGGCCAGCCTGGCCTAGCTACGCGCAGATCATCGGCGGTCACTTCAGCTACCAATCGATAGACGAAAACGGGCTTTCAAGACCGGACTCTGGCTACAGGCATGAGGTGCGGCACGCCATCGACGTGGTCGAAATCGAACACCCGGTCTGCGCCGGCCTAGACCCCACCTTCGAGATCGTGGACGAGGTCTATCTCTTCACCGTCTTTGAAGAGGACGTGATTCCTCTTATGCGGAGTCACCACAACTTCTCTGCCGATAACTTCTATTCCGCAAATCTCGCTATTCGAGGGAGCAGGGATAGCAGACGAGGCTGGCGCCACCCTGATGGCAGCAACCTGGTGGCCTGGGCCAAGCGGGCTGGTAACTCGCCGATCGTCTACCTCCAGTTTGGCGACGGACCGGACGTCTATGTCGACGCCAACTATCGCAGGGCCGTAGGAAATGCCATCTCTTGGGTGTCCTCAAGGGATGCCCACCTTTGGGCCTCGGACCACTGATGAGCTCAAACGCCGAATTGAGCCTCTTCCAGGAAGTTGCGAATGGTGGAAACGAACCGGGCGGCCGGCGCGCCATCGAAGGCCCGATGGTCCCATGTCAAGCTCAAAGTCAGTACCTGAGCCTTTTTGATCCGTCCCTTTTCGTTCCAAGTGGCCTGGTCCCGGATCCTTCCTATGCCCAGCACAGCAGTGTTGGGAGGGTTGATGACCGGCGTAAAGCCATCAACCCCAAACATCCCAAGGGCTGTGACGGAGAATGTGCCGCCTTCGACATCCGCGAGTTCAAGCTTTCCGCTTCGAGCGGCTGAGGCCAGGCGCGAAGTCTCCGTCGCCAAGTCAGCGATTGAGAATCGATCGGCTCCCCGTACTACGGGGACTACAAGCCCCTCCTCCAATGCCACCGCAAGACCTACGTTGATCTCAGGGAGGAGGGCAAGCCCTTCGTCGGTCATCTGGCTATTCACGATCGGGTGTTGCACAAGAGCCCGTGAGGTAGCGGCAATCACATAGTCCGTGTAGCTAGGGACCTGGCCCTCACCAGGGAATCGGGTCCGGTGGACCACGATTTCGTCCATCCGAACATCCATGGCCAATGTGAGTTGTGCCATCTCGCGCAACGAGGAATGCATGCGCTCGGCTATTAGGCGCCGCATCCCGGTCATCGGTATGACGGACTTTGGTTCCTGCGAAAGAACCGGAGTAAGGGTCTCCCGACCGGCTGATCCAGCCAAAAGGCCCCGGATATGGCGAACTACGTCCTCCTTGGTGAGCCGAGGCCCGCCAGAAGTACTCGAAATAGTCGATAGTTCAACACCCAACTGATCGGCAAACTGCCGTGCCGCGAAAGTAGCAAGAGCAGGGCGCACGCCAGCCGGGACACGGAGGTCGGGCCGACTAGGCACCTCCGACGCGGCTGCTCTCACGGCCAACTCGACGTCTGCTGAGACAATCCGACCGTCGGGACCGGACCCTGCCATCTCAGCTAGATCGATCCCCAATTCGGCTGCAACGCGCCGAGCATTTGGGGACGCCAGCGGTCGCCTCGAGGGGTTGGATCCGTCTTTGCCAGGCCCGTCCAGGTCTCCTGCCCGCTGAGATCGAGACCAGGTCTGTTGGTCAACTTCTTCGACCTTTCGCTCTTCTTCGCTGGTGGGCGAGGGGGGGCTCTCTCCGATTTCGAGAATCCAGCCCAGCCGTGTTCCACAGGGGTAGGTCTCGCCCACGTCCCCCGAGCGCTGAAGGACCCCACTGCCACCCGCCTCAACCTCGGTCTCTACCTTGTCGGTCTCGATCAACAGCACGGGCGTCTTCTCGGAGACCTCGGCTCCGTCTGGGACAAGCCAGTCGATGATCGTGCCAGCCTCCATGGTCAAGCCCAACTTGGGCATCAGGAACTCGGCAGCCACGATCCCCCTATCCGTTTGCTGGTTGTAGACCGAGGCAGTCCCGTATTCCTTCGGCGATCCGGGCAGCATCGGGAATGTACCGAGACTCCAGGACGGGGCTGAAGGGAACGGGAGAGAAGGGCGCTGCTACACGGGTGACTGGAGCGTCGAGATAATCGAATGCGTACTCCTGGACCTGAGCCGCGATCTCCCCACCTAGCCCACCGAAGCGAACGGCCTCGTGGACGACCACGACCCGATTGGTGCGACGAGCCGACGAGATCACGGTCTCGATATCAAGCGGTTGGACTGTTCGGAGGTCGATGACTTCACATTCGATTCCCTCGGGCGCAAGGAGTTCGGCAGCCTTGAGGGACTCGACCACCATCCTGCTGTAGGCCACGACGGTCAGGTCGGTTCCGCTCCGGACGGTGGTGGCAACTCCGATTGGTACCTCGTACATCCCTTGGGGAACGGGTCCCGACACCCCAAACATCTTCTTGTGCTTGATGAGCACGGTCGGGTTGTCCTCACGGACGCACGCGATCAACAATCCCTTCAGGTCGCGCGGGTTAGACGGCGCGACGACCTTGAGCCCAGGCACGTGGCACAGCATGGCCTCGAGGCTCTGGCTGTGCTGTGCACCTGCCGAGAGGCCTGCTCCCGCGTTCGTCGTGATCGTCAGTGGAAGAGAAGCCCTGCCTCCAAACATGTACTTGAGTTTCGCCGCCTGATTTGCGATCTGGTCCATCGCGATCATGACGAAGTCCATGAACATGAGGTCGACCACGGGCCGAAGCCCGCAGACGGCCGCCCCAGTTCCGAGTCCGACAATCGCTTGTTCACTGATCGGGGTGTCGACCATCCGTCTTTCACCGAACTCTTCAAGTAGGCCAGCGAAACTGCCGAAGACACCACCCTGAACGCCGACATCCTCTCCGGCAACAAAAACATCTGGGTCCTCAGCCATCAACTGGCGCATCCCCTCGTTGAACGCGGCGAGGTAGGTCAGTTCTCGACCAGCGTCTGTCAACTCGTTCATTGCCCGGCGGATCCTGGTTCTGAGTAGACGTGGTCTAGGAGTTCCAGCGGGTCAGGATCCGGGCTGGACTCCGCAAAGACCACCGCTTCCTGGACCTCCTCAGCTACCGACTCCCTAACTGCTGCGATGTCGTCCTCGGTCATGATTTGTTCCAGAACAATTCTCGCTTCGAGTCGATCGATGGCATCCAGGGCCTTCCACTCCTCCACTTCCTCGTCCGGTCGATACTTCATGCCGAGAGTCTGAACGCCATGGTGGTTGTAGTAGCGGTAGGTCTTGCATTCGATGAACGAGGGGCCCTTCCCTTCTCTGGCCCACTGCAAGGCACTGATGGTCGCGCTCCAGACGGCAACAGCATCCATGCCGTCGACTACCACGCTCGGCATGCCATAGGCAGCCGCGCGTTCGGCGACTTCGTCGATCGCCATAGTCCGATCTCTCCGGGTGTATTCGGCGTATTCGTTGTTCTCGCAGATGAATGCCACTGGAAGCCTGAGCGCGGCCGCCATGTTGGCCGCTTCATGAAAAGCGCCGATATTGGTAGCACCGTCGCCAAAGAAGACAACTGAGACATCGTCCGTTTCGCGATAGCGGTTCGCGAATCCCGCACCTACCGCTATCGGAACCCCGCCACCCACGATCCCATTTGCCCCAAGCATGTTGAGGTCCAGGTCGCAGATATGCATTGACCCACCTTTGCCATTGCAATAGCCGGTTGATTTACCCATCAACTCGGCCATCATCCGATTGAGGTCGCCTCCCACAGCGACAAGGTGCCCATGACCCCGGTGGGTGGAACTGATCTGATCGCCGTCCCGAAGCGCAGCGCAGACTCCGGCAGCGACCGCCTCTTGCCCAACGTAGAGGTGGATGAAGCCCGGTATTCGAGCTTTTTCAAAGAGTCGACCAGCCTCCTCCTCGAAGAGTCGGATACGCACCATTCTTCGATGGAGATCCTTGAGGGCTTCGGCCGAGGGTTCTGCGACCGGTCCTCCGAACGGGCCAGTCACTTCGCACACCCCATCGCCCACCTGATGGCCCGGCGGAGCAACTCGCGATACTGGGGCAAGTCCCACGAACACCTCTCAACATGGGGGTACCAGTCACTGATCGGCAGCATGTCCCAATGCCCGCGACAATGGCCGAGGGTGTTGTAGAGAACCGCTCCCTTCTCGAGCGGACGCAAGTATTGGACAAGGTGCTCTTCCGGGCCGTTCCGCCAGTCTGACTCCGCAAAGGACGGGGCTTCGCCCTGCCATCGTGTGTAGATCAAACTCTCAAGAGAATCCCGATCGGGATACTCCATCAAGTACAACTCGTCGTCGACTTCAAACGGAGCAATGCCGGCTGTTAGCCAGTGGCCCCCTGGCGACATCTCGACGAGATACGGAGCAATCGGGGGGTGAGCGACGAACTGGCTTCCTAGGGCCTCAGCCCAGTCTGGAAAGCAGCGTGGGGCTTCGATCCCTCTCGCCCCCTCGAGGTCAAGTGCCGCATTAGTGCCGTGCAAGGCCACCAGCCGACCCCCCCGGGACAGCCAGGAACGAATTTCATGCTGGGCCTCCTCGGAGGGCCTCACGTCGCAGGTGTAGCTGATGATGAAGTCGCTCGACAGGAGCTCTTCCAAGTCCTCCCAGTCTGAGGAGACCGTGGACCGAACGTGGTCGTGTTCAGCTAATAGAGCAAGTAGTTCCCGTCGGGCGAAGTCAATGTCGTGGTAGCGGCCTCCAGCGACCAGATGCGCTGTGCAGCGGCTAGTTGGTTCGGTTGGCGTCTTCGTCACGAGCGCGGCCCCTGATCCTCGCTGCGACACCTAGTAGTCGACCCGCTTGAGGAATCCACCGTCAACGGTGATGTTGGCACCATTCACATGACGAGAAACATCTCCCGCGAGAAAGGCGACCACGGACGCAACATCGGAAACCGTGCCCAACTCGCCTCGGGGGTGCCCTTGTCTCGTAGCTTCGAAAAACTCGGGTTTTGCCGAACTGATGACGTCCCAGTCGCCGCCATCAACCCAGACCGGCCCTGGCGACACAACGTTGCACCGGATGCCCTCGGCGCCTAGAACCTGAGCTTGTCCGAGCGTCCAATTGGTCACAGCCGCCTTGAACGCGCTGTAACTACCAGAGCCGTTCGCAAAATGCTCGGCAACTGCAGTAGTGCCGATGCTGATGAGCGATCCTCCTCCATCAGCAAGTGCGGACCGTGACGCTGTGACCCCGGCAACCAGGGCACGCAGGTCGACCTCATAGTTCTTGATCCAGTCGCCAAGCACCTTCTGCGGCTTCGCCGAAATGTTGTGGACGTAGACGTCTATACCACCCAAAGCAGCCGCAGACTTTGCCACCCAGGCCTCCAGGGCGGTGACGTCCGACGCGTCCAGAGCCACTCCCACCACGCTCCCGGCCTTGCTCAGTTCAGCAATGGTGTCTTGGACCTCTTCCTCGTTACGGGCACAGATGGCTACTGCTGCGCCCTCAGCGAGGAACGTTTCTGCTATCGCACGACCGATTCCCCTAGTCGCTCCTGTAACGAGAGCACTCTTTCCGGCCAGCCCAAGGTCCATGGGGTACCTCCATCAAAAGTAATTGTCCGGTTAGTTCTATCAGGTGGCCCGGATCGGGCTCTAGCCACAACCGATCAACGGGGGATTTCTCTCCAGGCCAAACTCTTGTCGACGCGAGGTTCTCCGGGTAGTCCGAGAACCCGCTCGCCCAGGATGTTTCGCTGCACCTCATCTGATCCACCTGCGATCCGATAGCCGGGAGCCCCAAGGATGTGTTCGGTCCAGGCGTAAGTGCCCCACTCACCAGTGTCAGCAATCAGTTTTGGACCCAATACCTTGCAGGCAACCTCTGAGATCAGATTCATGCCCTCGGTCCACATCAACTTCCCGAGAGAGCCCTCTGGCCCGGGTGTACCACTGCTTCTCAGGTCAGCTGCCCGCCGGTTTAGGAACCCTTCGACCCGCGTGTGGATGTAGGCACGCATGAGGGATTGCCGGATCACCGGATCCCTCGTAGTTCCTGCGGCTTTTGCAGTTGCAAGGAGTTGGTTCCATGATCCACCCGTTCGAGCAGCGCCTCCGTCTTCGCCTGTATCGGACTTGTCCCGTTCGAACCCGAGCGTTGTCAAGGCAACGTTCCACCCATCCCCCTCGCCCCCGAGTCGCAACGAGTCGGGGATTCTGACGTCGCTAAAGAAGACCTCATTGAACGAGGATCCCCCGCTCATCTGCCGAATTGGTCGAATCTCAATCCCCGGCGCGTCCATTGGGACCAGGAACGCCGTCATTCCCCCGTGTTTTCGCGCATCGGGATCGGAGCGGGCAATCAACTCGCCCCACTCGCAGAACTGCGCGCCAGAACTCCAGACCTTCTGGCCGTTGATGACCCACTCGTCACCATCTTGTTCCGCCCTGCATCCGAGTCCAGCGAGGTCGCTTCCCGCCCCGGGTTCTGAAAACAGTTGACAACACAATTCCTGGGCTGAGAGGAAGCGGGGGACAAATTCGGCACGCTGTTCCGCGGTCCCGAGCAGGTCTACCGTTGGCGCTACCAGTCTGGTCGTGACGCTAAATGACTCGTGTCGTACGGGTACGACATAACGTCGCTCCAGAGACGAGAACGCGAGGGCGTGTTCTCGACTGAGGCCCATGCCTCCCTGTGATGTTGGCCATGAAATCGCGTGGTAGCCAACCGTCGCCTTTCGTTGCTGCCATGACTTCAGGTCCTCGAGGAGTGACTGTTCTTCGTTTTTCGAGAGCGCGTGGAAAACCGCCACGCTGAACGTTCCCGTCCCCCAGTGGAACTCCTCATCCGCCGGTCCCTGAGATCTCCTCTGGGCGTTCTCCTCGAGCCACGCCTCAGCCTCGACGACAAATTCTTCAAGCGAGCCCTCCACATTGAGGAAACTAATCGCTCGGTATGTTCGGCGCGGCCTCCAGACCCAGCGGTCCATGCCATTACGCTGAATTGCGTGACCCGTAGGTTGGCAAAACTCGGTAGGCCACCAGACACCAACTCGGCAGAAACCCGTGGCCGCCTGATCGATGCGGCCCGAAGGTGCTTTGGCGAACACGGTTATGAGGGCACTACCAACCGGATGATCGCCAATGAGGCGGGTATCACCACAGGTGCGATCTACCACTACTTCTCTTCGAAGGTGGAGATCTTTAGCGCTGTCGAGGTGGAGGTCCGTGACTACGTGTATCGGCGCTTTGCTGTTGCCCTCGGCGATCAGGAGACCATGATCGGCAAGTTGGAAAAGATGCTCGAGATGGCACATGCGTTGCACCGTGATGATCCGACTCTCGCAAAATTCCTTGCCTCCTACAGAATCGACACACGACGCGTGGCGGAGTTGCGCGATGTGCTGCACGAAAGCCCGATACGTGACCAGTTCGTGTCACAGTTGGTGACGGCAGGCATCGCCACCGGTGAGATAAGCGAGGAATCGGGTCCGTTAGTCAAGGGCCTGATGAAAACGCTCACAGTCGGGCTCACCGATGCGTTTCTCGAAGACCTCGAGGGTCAGCGATTAGCGATTGACGGGATCAAGGCGGTCCTCAGAGAAGGAATCGCTTTCGACGCCCAGCAGCCTCCCGGTTAGGGGCAACCCAGAACGTCGCGGTTCCCCTCGGTCCAAGCAATCCTCAGGACCCGCTGGGAGATTCGCCAGCCAACCTTTGTTCTTCGGAGTTGGTCCTCGTAGCTCCCGCCTACAAGCCAAGAGGACCCGCCGGTGGTTCCCTCACGTCGGTGCTGGGCGATCAGTTGGCAACGGCACGTCGCCAAGTCTGATTCCAGGGAGACTTGATGGTTGCCAACTAGATGTTGGCTCACATCTAGTACCTCAAGGGACCTCCGGCAATGGTCGCTGATGGCTATCAGACCACTAACCCTGGTCCGGCCCAGGACTGCCTCTGCGTCGGGCTCGAAGATGGACCCGAGTTCATTCCATTGCCGGCTATCGACAGCCCAGCAGTAGGTGATGGTCAGGTCGATGATCTCCTGGACATCCCGGATTCGCTGTAACTCTGCGGTTTCGCCCACTTGTTGACTGTAGATGCGATTCAGCCGGCTTGGCTTTCCTCGCCGGTGAAGAACGGCTTATCGACAGTCCAAGCAACTGGCTCACCCCACTGCTCGGAGTAGACGACTTCATTGGCCGGCCTTCGTCGAGCCAACCCCCACTGCCCGAGCGGGTAGCCGATCGGAACCATGCCGTGCATTTGCCAGGGGCCGTCAGATGGGACTCCTAGCAACTCCTCGACTTTCGTCTTCTGGATCTTCAACAGTGTCGTGATCGCCGTTCCAAGACCTTCGGCACGGGCGGCTAGGCAGAGGTTCCACAGACAGGGAAACGTCGTTGTCTCACCACCGGCATGGCCAAACACGAAGATCAACATTGGTGGCTGATCGAGATTGTCGGCCAGCCATTGGGCGGACTGATCGATTGCGAAAACCTGCTGATAGGCCGGGTCTTCTTGGTCTCCTGAAGCCAACATCGACTGGGTGCCGGCGTAGCGAGTCTGGTTCAACTCATCGAGACACTCTCGGTAGATTCCCTGAAGGATTTGCCGAAGCCTCATGTCGGTGACACAAAGGAACCTGAGTCTCAGTTGGTTTCCTGAGGACGGGCCTCGTACCGCTGCGTCAAAGAGTTTCGGCACTACGCCTTCGGGCAAGGGGTCGGCGGAAAGGCGCCTCATTGCGCGAGTCGTGTAAATGGCTTCGAGAACATCCATGGACCGCTCCTTCGACCTCACCGACAATGGGGCAACCTAACTCGTCCGCGCCGGGAGAAATAACCATCGAGTTAGTTTCTACGGGCACTCGGCAATAACGTCGGTGTTGTCCAGTTCCAGAACCGTAAAGGAGGTAATGCGGTGACGAGTACTCCGACCGAGGTCGTGTCCTCCTTCATCACGTCGATTGAAGGGCGCGACGCTGCAGCCGCTGTTGCCCACCTCTCGAGCCAATGCGAGTACGACAACGTCCCGATCGGCAAGGTCCACGGCCGGAAGGCGGTCCTTGACATCCTCGATCCTCTGCTCGGCTCCTGCTCAACGGTTGAATGGCCGGTGTTGCGTCAGGCGGCAGCAGGCAACTTGGTATTCAATGAACGACTTGACCGATTTGAGATGGCGCACGGATGGGTTGAGCTTGAGGTGGCCGGCGTCTTTGAGGTGACCAACGGCGAGATCACCCTCTGGCGGGACTACTTCGATCTCGCCACCTTTCAGAACCAACTCCCAGGATCCTGAGACCAATCCTCAGACGCGGGGTTTAACAACCACAGGACGAGAAGATAAGGAGACCAGATGTCGAGTCGCCTAGACGGCATGGTTGCCGTCATAACCGGTGCGGCAAGCGGCATAGGTGCCGGCACAGCGCGCCGATTCGTGGCCGAAGGCGCATCAGTAGTCCTCGCGGACATCCAACAGGAACTCGGCGAGTCTCTTGCCGCCGAACTCGGCAACTCGGCGGTGTTCGCTTTAACCGATGTGACATCGGAAGATGACGTCGCAGCAGCGGTCGACATGGCAGTCGCCCAGTGGGGCCAACTGGACGTGATGTTCAATAATGCCGGCATCCTTGGTGCAGTCGGGTCCATCGCACACACCTCTCTCGAGGACTGGGAGAAAACAATCTCCATCCTGCTGACTGGAGCGTTCCTCGGTTCCAAGCACGCCGCCCGCGTGATGACCCCCAAGGGGTCCGGCAGCATCATCAACACATCGAGCATTGCCGGAACCACCGGCGGTCTTGGTCCCCACGCCTACTCGACCGCAAAGCACGGCGTTATCGGCCTTACACGAACCGTTGCATCCGAGATGGCGGCCCACGGAATTCGAGTCAATGCCGTCGCCCCAGGGAACACAATCAGTGCCATGACCGCTGATGTCATGACCGGTGACCACAGCAATCTGGAACAGGCGGCGGTACTAATCCAGTCGAAGTCGCCGCTAGGGATTGCCGGAGAAGCCGGCGACATCGCGAGCGCTGTCGTTTACCTCGCGAGCAACGAGGCCCGCTACATCACGGGACACACACTGGTGATCGACGGCGGCCAGGTGAACGCTGGAAACGTCGCGAAATTCCACGTTGCCGAACCAGGCCTCCACACTGAAGCGGGTAATCGAGGCTGAGGCGGTTCTCGCCTGATCTCGTTGCGCCTTGGGGTCTGGGCTCATCAGGATTCGATCGAACTCGAGCCTCTCAGCCACCTAAAGGGAGATGACGCTTCCTTTCCCACCGTCGTCTTGCCATCTCAAGAAGCGACGTTCAAGGACCCCCATGACGAAGTTGAAGAGGAGGGCCAAGAGGGCGAGAACGAGGATTAGGGCGAACGCAGCCCCAAAGTTGAACTGGTTGCTTGCCGAAATCAGCCGCTGGCCAAGTCCACGCTTCGAAGCGATGAACTCCCCGAACACTGCGGCGAGAATCGCGTAGATGGAACCGAGGCGAAGGGCTCCAAAGAGGGGCCCAAGGATCCCAGGTAGGACGACCAGACGAAATTTCTGCAGCTGGCTGGCGCCCAACGAGGAGGCCACCGTGTCGAGATCCGGATCGATCCCGCCGACAGCGGCTTGAACGGGGATCTGCACGATGAAGAAGACGATGATCGTGGCTAGAGCGATCTTCGATCCGATATCCACGCCATACCAGAGGATGAGAATCGGCGCGAACGCGACCTTAGGTGCGGCGTTCGTGATGATGAGGAAAGGAGCAAAGACGCGAGCTAGCCGCCTGAACCTTCCGAGCAACAGCCCGACGACTATGCCTCCACTTGACCCGTAGACGAATCCGAGCAGTGCCTCGATAGAGGTGGCCTTGACGTCTGCCCAGAACACGCTGTCATCCCAGATCTTGGTCAGGTAGTCCCACACGCCGCTGGGTGTGCCGCGGAAAAGAGCAGGAATCTCCGGGAAGATCTCGAATCCTAAGAGCGATACACCGTCGAAGATTCGCTCGCTCTGCCACACCCAGAGGATCAGGGTGAGGAGGACCAGACGCACGATCTGGACCGGAAGGTCGACTCGGTCCAGTACCTTCCGGACGGGGGAACGGTCAAGACTTAGGCTGTTGACGTCGAACTGGACGGACAGTCGTCCGTTGTTGTGCTTTTGGGTTTCTTCCTCTTCGTCAGATGATCTCATCACGCAATTCCCGCCAGATTCGGTGCTCGGCCTCTCTGAACTGGTCGTCAAATCGAAGTTCATCGATGATCCGGGGTCTTGGTAAATCGACCGCTGTGTCGCTCTTGATCCGACCCGGGCGTGCGGTCATCACGATGACCCTGTCAGCGAGCAGGACAGCTTCCTCTATGTCATGGGTGACGAGGACCACAGTCGAGCCTCCCGATTGTTCCCAGAGCCCCACGAACTCCGACTGGACGGCCATTCTGGTCTGGGCATCAAGCGCCCCGAACGGCTCATCCAATAGCCACAGGTCGGGTTCAATGGCAAGTGTCCGGGCGATTGCAACCCGCTGTCGCATCCCTTGGGAGAGTTGACTCGGGTAGGCGTTCGCGAAGCCGTCAAGGTGGAGCAAGGAAAGGAGTTCCTCGGCGCGACGACGACGTTCCTCGCGGTTCACCCCATGGATCTCAAGGCCGAGTTCAACGTTGCGCCGCGCATTGCGCCATGGACTCAAGGCTGCGCGAGCCAGCATGTACCCGACGTCTCGACTTGGCCCGTCGACTTCTTCCCCATTCCGCCTCACGGTGCCGGCAGTGGGCGGGATCAGACCCGAGAGGAGGTTAAGTATTGTCGTCTTTCCGCAGCCGCTCGGACCGACAATCGCTACGAACTCCCCAGCTTCGATCTCCAGACTCACCGTGTCCAGGGCAAGAACTGGGGTGTCGTCTTCAGTTCCGAAAACAAGCGATACATCCTTTAACCCGACCGCGGGAGTTGGCATATGCAGCTCAGATTCGAATCAAGAAGCCTGGATACTGGCACCTAGGGGGCCCGGCATTGACGCCGGGCCCCCTAGGAGCACAGGTATGTAGTGCCTATCCGATCAGCAGTCGGGCTCGAGAACGACGTCGTCTGCTGTTAGGACACTCTCCGCCTTGCCCACCGCTACCGACAACTCACCAATGGTGGAGATGATGTCTCGACTGGGCTTCCCAGTCAGGCTGAACTTGTCCGTGTACTTGGTGACGATTGCCGTCACCAAGTCCCGGTTGTCTATCGGCAGATTGTCAAGAGCGATGTCTACGACCGTCTCAAAGTGAGCCGGGTCCGCGATCATCGCTGAAGCCCGGTTCAGGCCATCCGTGAAGGCACAGATGACATCCGGGTTCTCCTCGACATAGCCCCGGAAGGACGTCTGGCTCAGGCCAGGCCAGTGGAGACTCGACGGCCCCTCATTGTCCATTAGGGCAAACGGCTGGTAACCGATGCCCTGCAGCCCTGCGATGACCATGAACGGATCGAAGGTGACCGTCCACTGCGTCGTATCACTGACCAGCCCTGTGAGCGGGTCGAGCCCGACGGCGACATAGGTCTGGTTCTCAGGATCGAGGCCGGCAAGCCGCATGAGCTCACGGGCCAGATCCTCAGCGGCAGCTCCGCGAGCCACCACACCGACGCTAGATCCGTCCAGGGCCGCCATGACTTCCTTCCAGTCGGCACCCTCTGGGACTACGAAGTCAGCATCAACGATGACGTCGAAGAGGTTGACCTCCAACTGCTGGTACCAGCCGACGATGTCCAGCCCCTTGGCGATGAGCGGAATCATGTTGTTGTAGATGTTGGTCGCTATCTCGACCTCACCTGCAACCATGGCCGCTGCGACGTCCGGGCCACTACCGATCTGGACACATTCGGTCGTGAGATTCAGCTCCTCGAAGATCCCGGTGTCTCGCGCAACCCACATGGGAAGAGCGGCGATGGCCGGCGCGCAGGTCTGCCGGATATGCGTCACCTCGGCGAGCGCGTAGCTCTTCGGGGTCGGCGCTTCAGGGCAGGAACTTTCATCCGCGCCGGACCATCCGGTCCAGCGGGCGCAGTTGTCGGCGAGCCACAAGGCTGCAGCGTCTTCGGGCTCCATGCCGTCGATGTCGACGTACATGGCCAACTGGGCGATGTCCAGGTTGGAGAAGTTCATCTTCTGAACAGCCACGTAGGCGTTCGGCCACTTGTCCGGGAATCCGGACCAGACACCGAGCTTGAGGTAGCCGTCCTTCGGGTTGCCACAGTCGTGAGTCGTCTCCGGGTTGAGGCCCCATGAGGCATCGGTCCGGCACTCGTCAGCAAACGTCGGGAACTCGATGAACTTGCCGTCGTACATGGCCTCGATGAAGTTCGGGGTCCAGTTGAACAACACGATCGGCTCCTGGTTGGCAGAAGCTGCCTCCAGGGCTGCCCACAGGGCACCAGCCGTACCGGCGTTCTCGACAATGAAGTCCATTCCGAGACCCTCGACACGCTCCTGGTCACCCTTCAACCAGTCCACCGGACCACCAAGGAAGCGGCCCTTGCCACCCGAATCGGGCGTGGCGAACATCGCGGCGCAGCCGTTGAGCGCCTCCCAGTCCGGGAGACCCGGGCACACGTCCTCGATGTAGGACGGGTACCACCACTCTTCACGGGTCTTGGCGTCGTGCGTTGCCGCATCGATCACACAGCCCGCGTCGACCTGCTCCATGAAGGCAACGCCGAAGGCGCCTTCCCAGACCTCATGAACGAGATCCATGTCGCCCTCACACATTGACGTGTAAACGAGCGTGGAGTCAGCCGAGATGTACTCGACCGAGTTACCAGTCGCTTCCAGGATCGCACCAACGGCGTAAACGCCGGCGATCTGCGACGACCAGTTGTGGATCGGCAACTTGATCGGATCAGACGAATCCGCCGCCGCAGCGGGAGCCTCGGGGGCTGCCGGGCAGACGCTCTGGTCGGCAGATGCCCATCCGGTCCAGCGGGCGC
>ERZ651768.412-NODE-412-length-32668-cov-4.074714_pt1 | contig 32668 bp, 30 predicted proteins | sample MGYA00514754_ERZ651768 | MGnify/ENA metagenome assembly ERZ651768
TATCACCGTAATGTCCCAGGTTTGATAATGCGGTGCTTCGGAAAAGAGCATCGAGGTGACCTTCATTCCGCGACTTATCCCAGCCGACTCTCGCGGCTATTGGTTCGAATATTGATCGGCAGAAACTCTGGTATTCTCGATGAAAATCGCTTTCCCCAATCAGATTATCTATACCTCTCAGACCAGAAGAAAGATCCGATAGGACTGAAGCATCGGTTTCGTTTGTGTAAGATTCTGCTAATTTCAGGAATAGCGACACAGGCGAATACCCGGCCCGACAGAGAGCGTATGCGTCTCCCTGCAGACCAAGACGATCACGCGGGTTCATGGTGAGATTCTCGATAGCCGGTCTGAATTGTTCGATTAGATCTGCTTCATAACTAACTCGATAAAATCCCGTCTGATCAGGGTTCAGCTTAAACCATCCGGCCGTTGCCTCAAAGAGGTCCACTACAGCACTACGTCTGTCTAATAGGGAAGAAGTAATAGAAGTTGTTTTTTCAGAGCTGATTTTAAAGGGCACCAACCATTCTGTAGGATCTTTTGAAGCCGTGTCCGATGAAATGTTTTCGTAAAGAAACCGCCGTTGATTCAATTCAAGTTTGGAATCTTGTCTATTAACCGATATCACCGGAAAGCCTGTTTGCTTAGTCCACGAATCCATTACTTTAGCGACAGGTTTTCCTGAGGCTTTTCCCAGAGCTTGCCAAAGGTCTTGGGTTTCAGCATTACTGTATGAGTGAGCGTCCAGATAATCGCCGATCCCCGTTCTAAAATCTTCTGGGCCAATGTAATCTTCCAGCATTCTTAGAATTGACCCACCCTTGCTGTAACTGATGGCGTCAAACAGTTGGCCGATTTCCGCGGGATTATTCACTTCCTGTTCTATGGGATGAGAATTAGCTAGTCCGTCTAAGCTAAATGCCGAAGCGGTGTCAGCTGTGAGAAATTGTGTCCATATTTCCCACTCCGGGTGAATAGCATCCACCGCCTTGTCGCCCATCCAAGATGCAAAACTCTCATTCAGCCAAAGGTCGTTCCACCACTTCATGGTTACGAGATCACCAAACCACATGTGTGCCATTTCATGAGAGATAATAGCCGCGACAATTTGCCGAGTGCCGGCAGAACTGTTTTCGGGATCTACCAATAAGGCAACTTCTCTGTATGTTATGGCCCCCCAGTTCTCCATGGCACCGGCAGCGAAGTCTGGAATTGCTAGATGGTCCAGTTTGGGAAGTGGAAAAGGTATCCCGAAATAGTCGTTATAAAAATCTAACAATTCTAATGACGTTTCAAGTGCGAAACGGCCCTGCTCTTCTTTACCTCGAGTAGTCCAAACTCGCATTAGAGTACCGCTGTCTGAGCGTTTTTCGATAGAAGCGAGATCGCCTACCACGAAAGCCAACAAATAAGTCGACATGATTGGAGTAGTACCAAATGTTACAGATTTGATACCGTTTTCTATAGAGTGTTCTGACTGTACGGGCATGTTCGAAACAGCGATCAAATTCTCGGCAACGAGCAAGGTAACGTCGAATTTGGCCTTTCTCTCCGGTTCGTCCCAACAGGGAAATGCCCTTCTGGCATCTGTTGATTCGAATTGTGTGGCCGCTAGGAATGTTTCTTCACCTTCCATGTTTAGATAGCTGCTTCGGTAAAACCCTAAAAGCCTGTCATTCAGTTCCCCTGTGAAAGAAATAGATAACTCAGCGGAGCCGACTTGTAACGCTTCGTCTAAAGACAGCGTTAGTGTTTCAGACTCTCTATCTAGGTTGATAGTCGACACATTAATAGGTCGCCCTTGTTGGCTCAGAGAAGTACTGATTATTTCCAGCTCCGCTGTGTTCATAGTGACGCTCATTGAAGGGGAACGGATTTCTAGAGAGATGCTGACTTCGCCAGCAAAAGTGAAATCTGTCAAATTAGGTGCTAGGGTTATACGGTAGTGAGTAGGAATAACCTGTTCCGGCAATATCATTCTGCTATGCTCGGTCATGTTTACTTCTTTTAATCTCCTTGCACTCTGGGTATTTGGCCTCCCTATGAGGCAGTCCAATTAGGGGGTCTTTTTTCTGAGAAGGCAAGGGGCCCTTCCCTTCTGTCATCAGATATGAGGAAATTTCCTTCTTCAGAATACTTTCTGTCAAAGGCGTTTTGGAGAGGCCATCCAAGCCCTTCATATGCCATTTGCTTGGACGCACGGACTGATAGCGGGGCAGCTTCGAGTATTTCTGCTGCCCATCGCTCGGCCGTTTCCATTAACTGGGCAATAGGCACAACCTCATTGGCAAGTCCAAGTTCGTATGCTTCTTGAGCCGTAATACGTTTTGCAGTTAGCATCATTCCCATAGCTCTCTTAAGAGGGATATGTCGAGGAAGCCTATGTACGCCACCAGCGCCAGCTATAAGGCCAACACGTGGCTCAGGCAGACCAATTTCGGCGTGATCTGCCATGACGATAATGTCACACGCCATGGCAAGTTCCAAGCCGCCTCCTAGGGCATATCCATTCACTGCGGCGATGATAGGCTTATAACATTCGTATCCAGAAGTTATCCCTCCGAACGGTGCCCTAATAGTAAATTTCTCTCTTTCTCCCCAATTTTCCGCTGTGTATCTGAGATCATTTCCGGCGCTGAAGGCTTTATTCCCCGTGCCTGTGACTATCGCAATCCATACGTCATCATCTTCTTTAAAGTCTATGAACGCTTCGTAAAGCTCTTTGTTTGCTGGGGGATGGAGCGCGTTTAATCTCTCCGGGCGAGTGATGGTAACGTATGCAACTCTCCCTTTTTTCTCATAATCTATAAATTCGTAAGCCATGAAATTCTCCTGACATTTGCCGTGCGGGTTCTTGGGCTCCAAAAGTCAAAGCGGAAAGGATTATATAGAAACTTCAGATCTAATTCTTAGAAAAGGTATTTATCTTAAGTTAAGGGAGAGATAAGGAAAGGTTTGTTGAATTGATTCCCGCTGTGTAAAATCGCGAATCGATCTCCTCATCAGAATAACGGAAATTTCCTAGCGGGTGAGGGCGGATAGCAAGTATTAGGAGTTCAAATGAAAGTTCAGGCTAGCTATAGCGAATATTCGGTCCAAGGTATTTCGGATGCTGCCCGAAAGGCAGAAGAACGGGGGTACGATATTTTTTCGTCCTCCGAGACAGGGCATAACCCATATCTCCCCTTAGTTTTGGCAGCTGAGCATACCGAACAAATTCAATTGCAAACGTCAATTGCGTTGTCATTTGCTAGAAGTCCAATGGATACAGCTTATATAGCGTGGGATCTGCAGAACCTCTCCAAAGGAAGGTTATCACTGGGACTGGGAAGCCAGGTTAGAGGGCACATTGTCAGACGGTTTTCTATGCCGTGGTCTGCTCCTGCTCCAAGAATGAGGGAATATGTTGTTGCCCTCAAACATATATGGGACTCTTGGCAGAATGGAACAAAACTAGATTTTGCCGGTGACCATTACTCTTTTAATCTGATGTCGCCATTTTTTAATCCCGGCCCGATAGATAATCCTGATATTCAGGTTTCGATTGCAGGGGTAAATCCGAACATGCTTCGAGTAGCAGGGGAGGTTTGTGATGGTGTAATCCTGCATTCCTTCAATACACCCCGATACACGAGGGAAGTGGTACTGCCCAACCTTCAGCTAGGAGCGGAGAGAACCGGAAGATCCATAGAGGATATCCAGATATCTGGAGGCGGATTTATTGTTACTGGAGCCAACGAAGAGGAATTGGAGAAAAACAAGCAGGAAACCAAGAGCAGAATTTCATTTTATGCATCTACTAGAAGTTATGCAGATGTAATGAAAACGCACGGTTGGGATGATACCCAAGAAAAACTGTATAGGATGTCTATAGACGGTCAGTGGAATGAAATGGGGGCCCAGATCACGGAAGAGATGCTCGAAAATTTTGCTGTTGTGGGCACATATGACGAGATAGCACCAAAGATCAAGTCTACTTACGGCAAGTACGCTACATCAGTGGCATTCTCAATGCCCATTAAGGGAGAAGATGACGAAGAAGTGCTTCTCAACATACTCAAAAAATTAAAAGAATCTTAAATTCACGAGAATACAAAGTGTCATTTGGACTATCCAGTTCAGGAAAGTGAAAAATAGTCCACTAGAACGTTGGCATTTCTGGTAGTCGTAGCAATTCCACGAAGTTTTTCTACTGCACTGTCAATATTCCCATCTTCATTGACTATAGTGTGATCAAACCATATGGATTCTTTCATCTCGTTCTTGGCAGTGGAAAACCGTACTGCAAATGCTTCTGGAGATTCCGTCATTCGCTGTCTAAGCCTACTGGATAGGCTTTCCATAGAGGGAGGTGCAAGGAACAAAAACAAGGCTTCGGGTGCAATACGCTTTAATGTTCGAGCGCCTTGTACGTCGATTTTTATAACAACGTTCAACCCACTAGATAAGGCCTTAGTTACCTGTTCCTTTGGCACGCCGTATAAATTTCCATAAACCTCAGCCCATTCAAGAAACCCACCTGCCTCCACAATTTTCTCAAATGAGCGTTTTTTAAGAAAAATGTAGTCTTTCCCTTCCGTTTCCTCTTGACGCTTCATTCTTGTGGTGGCGGTCACAATGAAGTGAAAATCTTTATGCAATTCTCGCATCCGTGACAATACAGCGTCTTTACCAACACCCGAGGGGCCCGAGAGGACTAATATTATTGGCTGACCTGAGACAGTTGGCTTGGGCACGCTTATTCCTAACCCCTCAATTCGTCAATTGTGTCCCAGAATGACGGGTAGGAAACGCTGGCAGCTTCAGAATCTTCTATTGTGGTCTCACCTTCGGCTATAAGGCCAGCGATTGCGTTTGTCATTGCAATGCGATGGTCTCCATGACTTTTTACCTCAGCACCGGAAAGGTTTGTACCACCTGAGATGTTCATGCCGTCGCGTGTTTCCTCGATGGCTGCACCAAGTCTGCTAAGGCTATCGACCGTTGCTGATATCCTATCGGACTCCTTCACCCGTAATTCTTCAGCATCCCTAATTATGGTTGTTCCTTTTGCAAAGCATGCAGCTAGCGATAAAACTGGTAGCTCGTCAACAACCCTGGGGATTAGATCGCCGTGAATCTCAGTAGCTCTCAAGTCACTGGTCGATGCGACAATATCAGCAACTGGTTCACCGCCTTCCATTCGTTCGTTCTCTATGGATATATTGGCTTCCATGGATTCAAGCACTTCCAGCATTCCGATTCTTGTTGGATTCATGCCTACATTTTTGAGGCGTATTGAAGCGTTGGGGTGACAACAACCAGCAACCAACCAAAAAGCAGATCCGCTAGTATCGCAGGGAACTCGAACATCTACCGATCTTAATTCGCTCCTTTGAATATTGATGGTTAGCCCTTCATGTTCAATATTCCCGCCCATAGATAGGAGCATTCTCTCAGTATGATCTCTTGATTCGGCAGGTTGGTTCACAACCGTTTTCCCAGCTGCGAACATTCCAGCTATAAGTAAGCAGGATTTCAGTTGGGCACTTGCAACGGGCATGGTGTATTCAATGCCTACTAGTTCGCCCCCCCTAAAAGAAAGGGGGGCAAGCGCTCCACCTTCTCTGCCCTCTATTTTCGCGCCCATTTGAGTTAGTGGAGTAGTGATTCGCTTCATAGGTCTATTTCTTAGCGAATCATCTCCAGTGATTACACTGAAAAAATCTTGTCCGGCCAGGAGACCAGATATCAGTCGCATTGTTGTGCCACTGTTGCCAGCATATAAAATATCTTTCGGTTCGGTTAGTCCTCCAAGACCTTTTCCCTCGATTTCAAAACACTCGTCTGATCCGGAAATTTTGCATGCATGATGCTCAGAAATACGCGCGCCAAGGCCTGCCAAACATCCCAACATTGACGAGCGGTCGTCACCTACACAAAAATTTGAGACGTGAGCTTTACCTGATGCGATGCTATTGAGCAACGCAGCCCTATGGGAAATCGATTTGTCACCAGGGGGAATGACTATTCCTTCAAGTCGGGAAGGAGATGTAACTTTCTTGAACATATCTGCTTCCGCTTACCTGCTTCTTGGATACTGCCAGGATTCCCGGTTACCGCTTTCTCCCAAATTTGTCAGCCTTTTCGCAAGTTTGTCTCCGAGAAGCGCGGCAGCCATCGATTCTCCGGATGACGGGAGACTAGGGCCGGTTGCCTCTTTCCCAATAACGCCTGTTTCCCATCTCGCTCTTTGTTCCCAAGCGGTTATGAAGGATTCAACCAAGTCATCGCTGTCCTCGCTCAATTGTGTCCTGAACTTGTGTAGGGACAAAATCATCTGATCTATCCAATGTACTAAGGGCTCCGAGACGGTTAGACATTGGGTTTCGGCATCTATTGGATCGTCTGATGACAGCTGGGATTGGCCATCGAATGGTATGCCAGCGGTCTTGTGCATTTCCCTCCATGAATCGCCACCAGTTGTAGCATTAACGAACGCCGCGGAGATTACAGTGGGGAGTATGTCCATTGCAGAAGAATAACTATCATGCTCTACAGGATCTAGAAAATACGGTTTAGCCCCTAAGGCTTCTACCATACCAACCACCGTTTTTATAGCTTGTTCGTCTGCTGACTCAGTTGGCATGACGCAATATTGGGCGCCCCGAAATGCTTCTCCATTAGAAGACTCTATTCCTTCGAACGCTTTTTTAACGATTGGCCTTCCGCCTACATATCCGACATTACTTGGTAAAAATTCATTTGCCCATGCAGCGGTACGTACTTTAGACGTTCCAGTGTCTGTCACGACTGCCCCGTTTTCTACGTGATCGGCAACTATCTCTATTAGACTACGTGTTTCCGCGACTGGTCCGTCGATGACTACAAGCTGCGCGCCTGAAAGTGCTTCTCTAACATTAGACGCAATTATGTCAAAAGCCCCGATTTGTTTTAAAAGGGAAGCTGTTTTTCCGTGATCAGAATGCCCCACAACTTCCGTATTTTTAAGTCCCACACTTCTGAGCGCAAGCCCAATGGATGCGCCAACAGGACCCATTCCTAAGACAGTAATTCTCTCCAAAATATGCCTCCACTTTTTATTCTAGTAAGTCTCAAACAATCACTTGAATAATCACCAAATGTGGCCAAAATCATACATGAACTGTTCACTGAAGAAATGCTCTTATGATGATTGCAGCTGGTTTCCCAATTATGTTGCCGAATATGTTAACCCCGGGTACGGCCAATTCAACTACAAGGAGGGCGAATAATGGCATTGGTCCGAATTGCTCCAGTTTCGAGTAGTGTTGTGCCAATTTTCTAGGCAATAGCCCTACAGCCACCTTGAACCCGTCAAGTGGCGGTATAGGGACAAAATTAAAGACTGCCAACAATATACTGATGTTCACAAAAATCAGGAGGAGGCGAGTTGGTATAAGAATTCCTTGATCTATTTGGTTTATTAGAACCTTGACCACAAGGGCCGCTACAAATGCCGTCATAATGTTAGAGATAGGTCCTGCAAGTGATACGAGGGACATCCCTAATCTTGGCTCTGTCCTGCGAAAGAAATACGGATTCACTGGAACAGGTTTTCCCCAACCAAATCCGGCTATCAGGAAAAGAACCGATCCCATTGGATCCAAATGAGCCAAAGGGTTCAGTGTAAGTCTTCCAAGGCGCCGTGCGGTTAGATCTCCTAGCGAATGCGATATAAGAGCATGAGAAAACTCATGAATTGTTACAGCAGCTATGATAGCTGCCAAAAGAACGAGAATTTGGACAATAGCGGCAATCGGGTCAGATATGAGTAAAGATAAAAATTGCAGCAGCATTCAATTTAACGATAAAGGGGCGGTTTCCACCGCCCCTTTATTAACAAACACTTAGGATTTTGGTTTAGTGTCCACCACAGGCACACCCACCACCACCGCCGCAACCGCCTCCGCCTCCGCCACAACCGCCTCCGCCACATCCACAGCCTCCCCCTGTTTGTTCAATATTGGGATTTGAAATAACAAATCCACTTCTCATTAACCCATCCACATAATCTATTTCGGCCCCTTCCAAAAGGGGTGCACTTTCTCCATCTACTACGACCCTGATTGAGTGGGCTTCAATAACTATATCGTCATCTTTCGGCTCATTTTCAACGCCGAGAACATGCTGGAACCCGCCATTTGGAGTCGGCGTTACCATGACACGAAGCATTCCGTTATCCTCACCCTGTTCTTTAAGAATCTCAGATAGCTTCTCAGCGGCCATCTCAGATACCTTTATGAGGCTAGTAGTAGCCACTTCACACACTCCTTACCTTTTGGTTGCAAATTATGCCGCTAGAGCAAGTTCACCCAAGATGCTAGCAAATGGAATTGCTAGGGTCAACGTGATTTATACCTTGATCTCTTGAATGACCTTTCGTAAAGGACGAGTATTGACCTGAATCCTAATTGTTAGTTTTGTCAGACATTGATTTGTCTATATTATTTGAGAATTATTGGACGGTATCAATCTTGTGTATGAGTCAGTGTTGATCCTGATATTTCATGTTGATTAGTCGTTTTGACACTCTCCAAATTAACGGATAAACTTATTATGATTTAGATGAGTGTTATGCTCAGTCAGGATGTATTTTTAAACTGTCCCTTGGTGGTACAAGCGAGGCGGAACCACCCGTTCCCATCCCGAACACGGAAGTGAAACGTTTCAGCACCTACGATACTGCGCTGGCAACGGCGTGGGAAAATAGGCCACTGCCAGGGGACTTTTTCAATCCACCCGTTAGAGCTAATAATTCATCGCAAGAAATCCCACAGTATTCTCGTTTAAGATAGCTCGTCAGCAAATTAATAGCCACGAAACCGTTCGGAAACTGCTCGTTTGAAAAGGCATTGGAAACTGCCTTACACGAATTATGTTTTAGATCCGCTTTACCTGAACGGCTAACGTTCCCTATAATTAAGCTTGCCTTAGTTGGCTAAATCTATTATTTCGGTAGCGGTCACAATAATTATGCCTCCACAAACCCAAGATGATTCACCACTAGATATGCAGCAACTTTTGGATGAGATGGAATTTAAATCTCTCCGGAGAGGTGAGATAGTTGAGGGTTCTGTTATGCGTGCTAATAGCGAGGGGATTTACCTTGATATCGGCCATAAAGAGGAAGGATTCATACCTCCCAATGAAATGAGAACCATTCCCTCTGATGAACTTGAGGAGATAAACGAAGGAGACCCACTCATAGCCTTCGTGCTTAGAACAGACTCGCAAGATGGCCCAATACTTTCTGTTGATAGGGCACGTGGAGAGGAAGGATGGCGGGAACTCCAGAAATATATGGAAGCTGATGAGACCATTGAGGGTAATATTATCGGTTTCAACAGAGGAGGATGCATTCTCGAAGTCGCTAATGTCCAGGGTTTTGTTCCAATGTCCCAACTGGTCACGATATCGCATGACCTTCTTGTTCCTCAAACCGAGCCCGAAGAGGGCCAGTCTACTGCAGATGGTGATTCAGTAGAGGCTGCTCAACCTGATGGTGGGGAATTTGTAGGTACATCTTTAAAAGTGAAAGTTCTGGAAGTGAATAGATCAAGAAATCGAGCTATTTTCTCAGAACGATCAGCTTTGAGGGAGCAACGTGAAGCACAGAAAGCAGCGTTAATAGAGGAACTTAGTGAAGGAGAGATTCGCAAGGGCAAAGTTACAGGCATAAGTAATTTTGGAGCCTTTGTAGATATGGGGGGTGCTGATGGCCTTATTCATATTTCAGAACTGTCTTGGGGGATGGTAAATTCCCCTGAGGAGATCGTCTCTGTTGGACAAGAACTCGATGTGTTCGTGTTGAGAGTGGATAGGGAAAGCATGAAAATTGCGCTTAGTTTACGTAGAATGCATCCTGAGCCTTGGGATACTATACATGAGCGCTACCAAGTTGGAGATGTCGTAAGCGCCACGGTAACGAAACTGGCTGACTTTGGAGCATTTGCTAGGTTGGAAGATTCAATCGAAGGGCTCATACATGTGACTGAACTCACCAGTGCTGTGATTTCACATCCCAGAGAAGTTGTTTCTGAAGGAACGGCTGTAAAAGTAAAAATTTTGAGAATAGAGGCAGATCGCAAACGGCTGGGTCTATCCCTAAAACAATCCGAAGAGGAATTTGGCGAGCAGGTTTTCACAGCTGACGAATAAAACAGCAGGAGTCTACCTTTATGGCTAGCAGATTCGAAAAATTCTCTGAAAGGGCGAGAAGAGTGCTATCGCTTGCCCAGGAAGAAGCACAACGCTTTAACCACAATTACATCGGGACTGAGCACATTTTACTGGGATTAGTTAGGGAGTCGGATGGAACAGCGGCAAAGGTGCTCGCCAGTTTAGCGATAGAGCTCAGCAAGGTGCGGTCGGCAGTAGAATTTATCATTGGCAAAGGTGAAACTGCGTCCAGTGGTGAAATTGGCTTAACTCCTCGCGCGAAAAAAGTGATAGAACTTGCGGTCGATGAGGCCCGGAGGCTTAACCATCACTATATTGGTACAGAGCATCTTCTAATTGGGTTAATGAGAGAAGGAGAGGGTGTCGCTGCGGGGGTATTGGAAAGTTTGGGAGTAACACTCGACAAAGTCCGCGGGGAAACTAGCAGTGTATTGAATAAAAGTGATCGGGCGTCGCAAGCCAAGGGAAGGTCTAAGGCATCGACAAAAACCCCCACTCTTGATCAGTTGGGTATCGACCTGACTGATCGGGCAAATGATGGAAAACTGGATCCTACTGTAGGAAGGGAAAAGGAAATAGAGAGGGTCACGCAGATTCTTAGCCGTAGAACAAAGAACAATCCTGTTCTCATTGGCGAGCCAGGCGTAGGGAAAACGGCGATAGTAGAAGCGCTTGCCCAGCGGATTGCTGCTAATGATGTTCCTGGTACCCTCCAAGGCAAGCGCCTAGTAACACTTGATATGGGCTCTCTTGTAGCTGGTACTAAGTATCGTGGAGAGTTTGAAGAACGCTTGAAGAAAGTCATAGAAGAGATAAAAAATGCGGGAAACTGCGTTCTGTTTATTGATGAGATTCACACTATGGTAGGTGCAGGTGCAGCAGAAGGGGCAGTTGATGCAGCAAACATTCTAAAACCTTCTTTGGCACGTGGTGAGATGCAGACTATCGGTGCAACTACTCTAGATGACTATCGAAAATACGTTGAAAGAGATCCGGCCCTTGAAAGGCGATTTCAGCCAGTTAGGGTAGAGGAACCATCAGTCGATGAGACGGTAGACATACTCCGCGGAGTGAAAGAAAAATACGAAGAACATCACAATTTAGAGATATCAGATGAGGCGTTACGCTCGGCTGCGAGTCTGGCATCCAGGTTCATTGCGGATAGGTTTCTTCCTGATAAAGCAATTGACTTGATAGATGAGGCAGCCTCTAGAGTCAGAATTAATTTCAGTACCGCTCCTCTGTCTGTTAAAGAGGTTTCTCGTATGCTTGAAAGCGTGCGCAAAGAGAAAGATGAGGCAATTTCAGGCAGACAGTATGAATTTGCCGCTGAGCTAAGAGATCGCGAAATGACCCTAAGTGAAAAACTTGAAACATTGCAGAAGGAATGGGAAGAAGAGCGAGGGGATGATCAACCCGTTGTAGACGAAGAGAATATTGAGGAAGTCGTGAGCATGTGGACCGGGATACCCGTTACAAGGCTTGCGGCTACGGAAACCGAGCGGCTTATAAATATGGAGAAAGTTCTCCACGAAAACGTGATTGGTCAAGAGGAAGCGATTCAGGTTATATCCAAAGCGGTTAGGAGAGCTCGCTCAGGTCTAAAAAATCCCAAAAGGCCTACTGGCGCGTTCATATTTTCGGGTCCTACTGGAGTAGGTAAAACGTACATTGTTAAGAAGCTGGCTGAGTTTCTATTCGGCAGTGAGGATTCTATGATCAGGCTTGATATGTCTGAATTCATGGAGAGGCATGCCGTTGCCCGGTTAGTTGGAGCCCCTCCTGGGTATATAGGTTACGACGAAGGAGGCCAGTTAACTGAAGCTGTTCGGAGAAAATCTTACAGCGTCATATTACTGGATGAAATTGAGAAGGCTCATCCAGAAGTGTTCAACATATTGCTGCAGATATTTGATGACGGGCATCTTACGGATGCCAAGGGTAGAAAGGTTGATTTCCGTAATACATTAGTGGTTATGACAAGCAATATTGGCTCTGATCTCATACGCGAGGATCGCTCTATAGGCTTCAATGCTAGAACAGAGGGCGCCCAAGGCGATCAAGAAGCTTATGAACGTATGAAAAACAACGTATTAGACGAAGTTAAACGCTTTTTCAGGCCAGAATTTCTCAATCGAATTGATGGTACCGTCGTATTTCACGCCCTCAGCAGGGAACATATGGAAGATATCGTCGATATTCTTATGAAAGAGGTTTCTACGAACCTTTTAGAAAAGGGTATATCCCTTGAGCTCACTGATGAAGGCAGATCTTGGCTGGCTGAGAATGGATACGATCCCAAGTTCGGAGCTAGGCCGCTGCGCAGGGTGATTCAAGATGTTGTAGAAGACATGCTGTCAGATAAATTGTTGGGTGGTGAGCTTGGTCCTGCAGACACCGCGATTATAGATGCGGATGGCGAAGGGATAGTGATTAGAGTTGAATCCCCAGCATCGTTAACTTCTCCTACAAGCTAACTAGGATTACTGACATTCTAATAGTGCACGCGGGGATATATGCCCCGCGTTTTTGTGTTACCTAATAAGGTGTTTCCAGATGAAAGTGGCATACATACAAGCTCTTGGTGGAGCAAGTGGAGATATGCTCCTTGCCTCTATGCTCGATGCCGGACTTGAAAAAAGCGAGTTAGAAAGTTTAATCCTAGACCTAGGACTCACCGGTATAAGCTTGCAGGTCACTTCTACGCAAAGGGGTGGCATAAGCGGGACCCACTTAGATGTAAAACTCGACTCTGATTCCAAAATCCCTCGTCGGTGGCAGGATTTCGTAGGGATTGTTGAAGCGTCTGCACTGTCCCCAAGAGTCAAATCACAGTCTTTGGAAGTGTTTAGACTCATAGGGCAAGCCGAAGCGGCAGTGCATGGTGTGGAACCCGAACACGTCCACCTGCATGAACTTGGAACCCTCGACACATTGGTAGATGTGGTAGGAGTTATATTCGGTCTGGAAACACTCCGACTCGAAAAAGTGTTTTGTTCGGCCCTACCTACTGGTTCTGGGACCTTGAAGTCTCAACATGGATTGCTTCCCGTACCAGCTCCGGCCACTGCTGCAATCCTGCGGGCAACAGATGCACCTTCTTACCCGCCACCGTCAACCCTACCGGCAACGGGAGAAATGTTAACTCCAACCGGAGCGGCTATTCTTGGAACCATTGCAGATTTCAGTTCCCCTGTAATTCAGATTTCATCTATCGGGTATGGACTGGGTACGAGGAATCCGGATGCCTATCCCAATGCTCTTTGCCTTACAATTGGTGAGCTAAGAGATATTAATGCGAACTCTGATTTACTCATTCTAGAAACTAACATTGATGATAGTACGGGCGAAGTTCTTGGATATGTTCAAGAGAGACTCTTTGATATAGGGGCTAAAGATGTATGGTATACGCCCATTCAAATGAAAAAAAATCGGCCTGCTGTACTAATGTCTGCTCTCGTCAATTCCGAAATGAAAGATGATGCAGTAAGGCTCATCCTTAATGAAACGTCCACGCTTGGTATAAGAGTTAGATCAGTAGAGAGAATTGAGGCCGATCGAAGGATAGAAGAGTTTCAATCTTCTTTGGGGATAGTTAATGTCAAGATTAAGGTGTTAAATGGGAAGGATATCACTGTTTCACCAGAATATGAGGATTGTAAGAAAATCGCCCTCAAGAAATCTCTTCCATTGATAAAGGTGCTTGATATAGTGAGTTTTGAGGCCTCAGATCAGATTCTATGAAATTTAGAGGCCTTTTAATTTTTTGATTGTCAACTATTTATATTCTGTTGACCCCACTGAGTTCGTAGGCATAAAATATAGTGTCAGTTGGTGGTCAGTAGTAGCTATTAAGATCGCTGATGGCGGCTATATGGGAAACAATGTTAGCGGGGACGCCTGTGCTAAACTGGTGAGCGACTTTTTGGAGGGTTGGGAGAGTGGTTAAATCCACCAGACTGTAAATCTGGCGCCCGGACGGGCTACGTAGGTTCGAATCCTACACCCTCCACCAAGGCGGTAATTGATAGAGAGGACAGAATAAAGAGCAAATACAGAATAATCAAGAAGCAGATAGTATAAAGAAAACGAGGGCCCACATAGCTCAGTCGGTCAGAGCGCGTTCTTGGTAAGAACGAGGTCAGCAGTTCAAATCTGCTTGTGGGCTCCAGAATATTGGAGGGTATGAGAATTGGCGAAGCAGGTATTTGAAAGGACGAAGCCACATCTTAATGTTGGCACGATAGGTCATGTTGATCATGGTAAAACTACACTTACTGCGGCGATTTCCTCTGTTCTAGCTTCAGAAGGGCTTGCGGACTATAGGGCATTCGATACTATAGATAACGCTCCTGAAGAAAAAGAGCGGGGCGTAACGATTGCCATCACCCACGTCGAATATGAGACAGAAGGTAGACACTACGCCCACGTAGATTGTCCTGGCCACGCTGACTATATCAAAAATATGATAACGGGCGCTGCGCAAATGGATGGGGCGATTTTAGTGGTAAGTGCTCCAGATGGCCCTATGCCTCAAACGCGAGAACATATTTTGCTTGCAAGGCAGGTAGAAGTGCCTCGAATGGTCGTAGCTTTGAACAAAGTCGATATGCTTGATGATGAAGAATTACTTGAACTCGTGGAACTCGAAATGAGGGAATTGTTATCTGAATACGGATTTCCAGGTGACGACATACCTTTTGTAAGAGTAAGTGCTCTGAATGCTCTGGAATCAGATGATAAAGGGCGTGATAGTGAATGGGGCAAGGGTATTTGGGAACTCATGGATGCTGTTGATGAATACGTGCCTGTTCCTGATCGGCCTAAAGACCAACCTTTTTTGATGCCTGTTGAGGATGTGTTTGGTATAAAGGGCCGTGGGACTGTTGTGACAGGGAGGGTAGAAAAGGGCATTGTCAATGTTGGTGATGAGATCGAAGTAGTTGGACTCAAGGAAACCTACAAAACTATCGTTACAGGCGTAGAAATGTTTCATAAAACACTAGCAACTGGCGAACCGGGGGATGCCGTTGGTTTGTTGCTACGTGGGGTAGATCGGGATGATATTGAGAGGGGACAGGTGTTAGCAGCGCCCGGAAGTATTCAACCTCATACGGCATACGAGGCCCAAGTTTATGTTCTCAGCAAAGATGAAGGAGGAAGGCATACTCCATTTTTCAATGGATATAAACCTCAGTTTTACATACGGACGACTGACGTTACTGGAGATATAAAACTTCCAGACGGGGTGGAAATGGTCATGCCTGGAGATAATATTGAGATGAACGTTAATCTGATAACGCCTGTAGCATTAGATGAGCAGCTGAGGTTTGCTGTCAGGGAAGGCGGCAGGACAGTAGGATCTGGCGTAATCACAAAGGTAATAGGCTGACGGAAATAAAGCGACTGGGTAAGTGTGGGTGACCACATGAAACCTGGTCGTTTCTTTTGGATTTGCATCACATAGGATTGTTTAAATGGCCCGAAGAGGCGATAACAGAATACTAGTCACGTTTGGCTGCGTGGATTGTAGAGAGCGTACCTACAATTCCAATAAAAGCCGCCGAAATGATCCTCAAAGGCTTGAGCTCAAAAAATATTGTCCTCGATGTAGGACACACACCCTTCATAGGGAAGTAAGGTAAAGCGTTGCAGCAAAGATTTGGTTCTGGTGCAGCTAGACGTGGAATCAACTTTAGGTTTTTCGGCGAAGTTGTAGGAGAGCTGAGGCGAGTCACATGGCCAACCATGAACGAGACCCTAAGGTTGACTTTAATGGTGCTTGCGGTGTCCGTAGTTATTGGTGTAATACTTGGTATCGCTGACCTCATTTTTGGCTGGGGCTTTGGCTTGATACTTGACTAGGCTGGATATTGGGGGATTAATGATTCAAGAAAAGGTAGAAGATAAACGGTGGTACATAATACACGCGTATTCTGGCCAGGAAGATCGAGTAAAGAAAAATCTGGATCAACGTATCCTAACTATGGATGTCAGTGACAAGATTTTCCAGGTGGTAGTGCCCACCGAAGAAGAGATGGAATATAAGGACGGCCAGAAGAAGTCAGTCTCCAGAAAGGTCTTTCCTGGATACATCCTTGTCCAAATGGAAATGGATGATGAAAGTTGGTTTGTAGTTCGAAATACCCCTGGAGTAACCGGATTCGTGTCTGCTGAAGACGAAAGTGAAAACAGACCAAAGCCAGTACCTCTTGAGCAGCATGAAGTAGATAATATACTTAATCAAATCGAATCGGCTGAACCTAGAGTTAGAGTGGGATTTGCTCAAGGTCAAACGGTTCGTATCACTGACGGCCCTTTCGTAGATTTCATGGGTGCCGTCGATGAAGTCTATCCGGATCGAGCAAAAATTAGAGTATTGGTTTCTTTCTTTGGTAGAGAAACGCCTGTGGAGCTTGATTTTCTGCAGGTAGAAAAAGCCTGACGAAAGGGGAATGAGTTGGCAAAAAGAGTCATAGGATTAATAAAACTCCAGATAGAAGCGGGAAAAGCGACTCCAGCCCCACCCGTTGGCCCAGCACTTGGACAGCACGGAGTCAACATAATGGGATTCGTTAAAGAATATAATGAGAAGACCGCTTCTCAGGCAGGTTCAATCGTTCCGGTGGAAATTACTGTTTATGAGGATAGGTCTTATGATTTCATCATTAAAAGCCCGCCGGCCTCGGATCTTTTAAGAAAGGCTGCTGGAGTCGATAAGGGTAGTGGTAATCCCTTAGTTGAAAAAGTGGCGACGATATCTCGCGATAAGGTTAAGGAGATTGCAGAAACAAAGATAAACGATTTGAATGCGGCAGATTTAGACGGGGCGATGAAAATTATTGAAGGGACTGCGAGAAGTATGGGTATCCAGGTACGTTAGCCGTACCTGGTGATTTGAGAGGTTTACTGAAATGGCAAAACACGGCAAAAGATATAACGCGGCAGTTGCCGAAATCGAAAGGGAAAGAGAATACTCTGCGGAAGAAGCTATAGCACTATGTAAGAGTAGTGCCACCGCAAAATTTGATGAAACAGTGGAACTTCATCTTAGGACAGGAGCAGATCCAAGACATGCGGATCAAATGGTAAGGGGAGTAGCACTGCTTCCCCACGGAGTCGGAAAGCAGATTCGGACCTTGGTTTTCTGCCAAGGCGATGCTATGGAGATTGCCAAATCAGCCGGATCAGATCATGTCGGAAACGATGACATAATCAAAGAGATCCAAAACGGTTGGCTTGGGTTTGATGTGTCGATAGCTACTCCGGATATGATGGGAAAAGTGGGTAGATTGGGCCAGATTCTAGGTAGACGAGGCCTTATGCCCAATCCAAGGACTGGGACTGTCGTTGCTCCGGAAGACATTGCTAGAGCGGTCGAGGAGGCGAAGAAAGGGAGGGTTGAGTTCAGGCTTGACCGCTCCTCGATAATTCACACGCCAATTGGCAAAGCTAGTTTTGAGGAATTTCAACTCCTAGACAATCTTTCATTGCTTGTAGATAACATAATCAGAATGAGACCCTCCGGTGTGAAAGGCCAATTTCTTAAATCCGCTTACTTGACGACTACAATGGGGCCGAGTGTAGCTATAGATATTGCATCATTAACATCTCTGACGGTAGAATAGATGCGTCGCCGCAGACCGTGGGCTCCGTTTTGACGGATTAAACCTTCAATAGCCTACCGAGGCAATGCGAGAGTTCGTATTGATCAACTGAAATGCCGCCCCGGGTTTGCGTCCGGGGTTTTTTTTGTTGTTTTTATATAACTCGACTGCCCTGAGTATACCAACATATGGAGATAGCTATGCCTACAGAAGCAAAAGCGGATTCAATAGAAGAATTCAAACAATTGATGAGAGACTGCTCCGTAGCAATCTCAACGGATTATTCAGGACTTGATGTGACGACCATGAGTTCTTTCAGAACTGCACTGAGAGAAAATGGAATAAAATTCAAGGTCGTAAAGAACTCTCTTTTTAAAATTGCTGCCGACCAAGCGGAATGGCCTCAAATGAGAGATCTTCTCGACGGTCCGACGGGAATCGCATTTGGTTATGGAGAGGAGCAACTCCCGGCCAAGATAATTTCGGACTTCATAAGGGAAAACGGGTCGGACCTTGAAGTAAAACTGGCACTCATAGGCACCCAGATACTCTCCACGGAAGAGGTTAAACTGCTCGCATCTCTTCCCGGGCGTGAAGAACTGGTGGCTCGTTTGGTTGGCCAATTGCATGGGCAACTTGCTGGATTAGTTTTCACTCTTAACAGCCCATTAGTGGGCACTGCCCGGGTTCTTAATGGCCCAATTGCAGGCCTGGCAACGGTCCTGCAGGGCAGAGTTCAACAAGAATCAAAATAACGGCTATTGCCTTTAGGTAAATGTAGAGAAATAAGGAGAAATTACATGGCTCTTTCCAAAGATGAAATATTAGAGGCGATCAAAGAATTGACTGTTATCGACCTTGCAAGTCTTGTTAAAGACCTCGAGGAAGAATTTGGTGTGAGTGCAGCTGCACCTGCACCTGTTGCGATCGCTGCAGTTCCAGGTCTGGCTGCTGATGCAGGGGCCGTAGTTGAAGAGCAATCAGAATTCACTGTGACTTTAAAGGATTTTGGAGCCAATAAGATCAATGTGATCAAGGCTGTAAGAGCAGCCACATCACTTGGACTTAAAGAGGCCAAGGATTTGGTTGAAAGTGCGCCGGCTCCTATTAAAGAGGATGCAAGCAAGGAAGTTGCTGAAGCACTCAAGAAGGAGTTAGAAGAGGCTGGGGCAGTCGTAGAATTAGTCTAATCTCCGTCGAGCTGATATTTGAAAAGGACATAGGCAGCGTAACGTATTAAGCAGCTGCCTATGTTATCTCCTAATAAACGGGATGGTTTGCGGGCCCTCTGGAAGCACGCAAATTGTTCCGTTATTGGCTTTTCCCATTAAATGGTTAACGGTGTTTGCCACGTCTTCAACTGGTATCAGGTGCGCTCGTTTGATTTGATTGTCAGAGAGAAAATCGGATTTTAAGTAGACATCAGATTCGGCTTGTATCAAGGCCTGTATTTGAACTTGCCATTGGTCGTGTTTATCGAAGCCTGGTGTGTTTATCATGTCCAATAGCGCGGTGGGTGATTCTGCAGAGGTGAGAATTTCGTAGTAACGCCCGTGGTCTGGAATTCCATCCGAGCATTCCGCAACGCAAACTATACTACCGCCTTTCTTTACTACTTGTGAGGCTGCGGACATTCCCTTTACTGCTTGATAAAGATTCATGTCTAGCGGATAACCACTATTGGTTGTCACAACCACATCAAACGGTTTATTCACACCTTGCATCGCTGTAGAAAGGGCAAATCTACTTGCGGCTCTGTGTACTTCGAATAGGTTTCCTGCGTATACACTGGTGATTCCCCGATTCTTATTAATGGTTACATCGAGGCTGAAATTAACAGGTATCATTCTCGCGATCTCTCTAATGGAGTCATGTATCGGATTACCTTTCGTAATTCCCCATCGCGCGTTTGGATGGGAAATCATTTCAGCGTTGTGTAAAGCCATGGTAGTATCAAACCCAGCTAACCCGGGAGCAACCATTTTTGGTCCCCCGCTGAATCCAGCAAAGAAATGAGGCTCGACAAAGCCTGTAGTAATCCTAAAATCACAACCGGCCCACTCCTTATTTAAAAAAACTGGGATTCCTCCTTCAGTAACGCCTACCCGGGTAAGTGCTTTACTATCGAATGCGTCATGATTCACGATTTTACAGCCGTGGTTTACAACGAACTCGCCAAGCATAGACTCAATCTCTTGATTACTGTTGGACCTGTGAGTTCCTGTTGCTAAGAATATCGTTATGTCCGACGGAGGGATGTGTGCTAATTCGCCAAGCAAAACGGGAAGGATTCGGTCACTAGGTATAGGCCGAGTAATATCGCATACACTTATTCCTATTTTATGCCCGGGAATTGTTGCTTGGCGAAGAGTCATCGTGCCAATTGGATTCCTCAACGCGGTTTTTAGAGCCCCTGTCTCGTCGGGAAGTGAAGGAATGTAATCTGGTTCAATTAAAGTTGCGTGGTCCGGTAATTCTACCGCAAGGCCTTCTTTCCCATAGGCGAGTCTAATTTTCATTGCGCTTCTTCATTTCTCAGCAATGCTTCGCATAGGTGGGCGGCGTCAACTAGATCTGGAATGGTTACATATTCGCGAACAGTATGCATACCGTGATCTGCCATACCTACGACAACAGAACTTATCCCGTTGAGCCTAAATACATTTCCATCAGTACCTCCGCCCGAAGGTTTCATTATCGGCTCAAGACCGATGGATTCTAAAGCCCTCTTAGTTCTGTTCGTAGAAGGATCATCATCAGTTAAAGTATATGATTCAAACTCTGTGTGAAGATGATTCTCAAGATCGGCCTCAGGGTAAAGGTTCTTAACCTCTTCAATGGCTTCAGTTACCTGGATTCGGATGCCATCCAGGCTTTCGAGACTAGTACTTCTAAATTCTCCACGAATGGTTGTGTTCTCAGGCACTGTATTTCTTACAGAGCCCCCTTCAATCGTCCCAACATTGAATGTGGTGTTTTCGTCTAGTCTTCCTTGAGGTAGCCTTGTGATAATGTCAGCGGCGATCCTTATAGCCGAAAGGCCTTTCTCTGGCTCCACACCTGCATGGGCTGATCTTCCCGTAATCTCTATGTCGAATCCTATATATGTCGGGCTGGAAGACGTAATCTGGCTAACTGGGCCTTCACCATCGAAAACGATAGCTTCCTTAGCAGATAACAACGAGAAATCAAGGTTTCTCGCTCCTACGAGGCCAATTTCTTCTTCACGTGTGAATGCCAACTCTACCGGGTGATAATCCTCACCATCCTCAATCACAGATTCTAGAGCTTCTAAAATAGCCGATATGCCAGCTTTACAGTCACCACCAAGAATAGTACTGCCATCCGATATTATGCGTTCCCCTTTCACGGTTGGTTTTATTCCTCTTCCCGGTTCGACTGTGTCTAGATGGGCGGATAAAAGAATCGGGTGTTCCCGACCGTCCGAAGCGACAATGTTTCCATAACTATCTCTTCTGGTTTCGAGCCCAAGTTTTTCAAGTCTCTCGATAATTTCCTGGGCCATCTCTTCTTCTTCACCTGAAGGGCTGTCAATCTGAACTAGGTCACAAAAGGTTTGGATAATCCTGTCTCGGTTGATCATATCTCTCTGGTTACCTCCTTAAGAGAAGTTAATTCTAATGGGGCCATCTTAGCTGCGTCCAACGCTTCTCCTCCTGATACGATATTAATGTGAGAAGGAAATCTACAATAATTATTGTGTTAGTTCACATTGCTATAAGCGCAATTGTTCTTACAGGGTGTGGGGGGGGATCTGTACCTATTAAGGCAACAGGCCCAGATTCCCTTATTACTCAAGTGACCCCAAAGTTCCATCTAGTGACCGAAGTAGGCATTGTAACTTCAGAAGATCTCGCCAGTAATGGCAAGCCAACATTTCTCTTTTTCGCAGCTTCTTATTGACCGACATGTCGCTCTGAGTTGCGGAGCATGGTTGGGGAGATTTCTGAGATAGCTGACATATCAGAGGTATTCATAGTGGCTGCTGATCCAACTGAGTCACTTTTGGATATTAGAAGCATGATTCCAGACATTGATTTGCCATGGCAGCCAGCTACTCCTTCAGCAGGATTACTTGTAGATTTAGGGATCAAGGTACAATCTACAAAGCTCGTGTTGGACAACGAAAATACGGTAGTAGCAAGGTACGGTTATGGTAGAGGGAATTCTAAACAGTGGATTAGCGTTCTTTCCTCTCTCATGGAGCAAGAACAACAAGCAGAAGATTAGCCGTTACATTTGTTATACCAGGGAATATGTAGGTCTCTTTTTGTAAAACCTAGATTCGGCAAGCTTCAGTCGAAGTGTTTGGCGTATCGTTCAGCATGTGTTTTCGACCGTTAGACGTAAACCGTATATCTTGCGTCATATTTAGAACGGCCGATATTGATTCGCAACAGGCATTCTCCGATCGCGACCGAAGTTTCTTGGGGTGATTTTCACACCTGGAGGAGCTTGTCTTCGTTTATATTCGTTACGATCCACTAGTGTTATAACTTTCTTGACGACATCTGGCATAAATCCCATATCGATTATGTCTTCAAAACTGCTATCTTTCTCAACATAAGCTTCAAGTATAGGGTCTAGGAGTTCGTACACCGGTAGGCTGTCTGAGTCTTTCTGGTTTGGCCTAAGCTCCGCACTGGGAGGCTTTTCCAGGACCGTCTGGGGTATTATCTCCCTCGCGGCCTGAGCATTAATATGGTGGCAAATATCATAAACCATCACTTTTGGGACGTCTTTGATGACAGAGAATCCACCAGCCATGTCTCCATAAATAGTTGCGTACCCTACAGCCATCTCGCTTTTATTGCCCGTAGCCAGAACCAACCAACCGAACTTGTTTGACATTGCCATTATCAAGTTTCCGCGTATTCTAGATTGCAGATTTTCCTCAGCTATTCCCGGATCTGTTCCAGAAAATTGTTTTTCTAGCGTGTTCCTCATCGACTTGTATACATCGGAAATTGGGAGAGTCTCCATCACTATGCCGAGGTTATCGGCAAGTTGTTGTGCATCAGTTTGACTTCCTTCAGAGGAATATTGAGATGGCATTGATACCCCGATTACATTTTCGGCCCCTAGCGCTTCAACTGCTAGGGCTGCGACAAGGCTGGAGTCTATCCCTCCGGAGAGGGCAATGAGAACCTTCCTGAAACCACTTTTTGATACATAGTCATGTGTGCCCATAACAAGGGCCCTGCGGATCTCCTCAATCGGGGAAACTGGTGAAGAAATCTCTGAGGGAATCTTCTTCATACCCCTCATTGATTTACCTGATACAAAAAAATGCTGGGCAGATCCGACATCAGTTATGCCCTCTAATTGAAAGGTACTCGATCCATCTCTTCGGAGCTGCCGTAGGTTTTTGACGTCTATATCGCAAAGGACTATATCTTCTTCGAACTGTGGTGCCCTACATATGGTTTGCCCGTTTGGGTCAAGGATCACACTTGATCCGTCGAAAACTAACTCATCTTGTCCTCCGACTTGATTAACGTATGCGACGAACAATCCGTGGTCCTTAGCACGGGCCCGGAGCATATTCTCCCGCTCATCCCGTTTACCTGCATGAAAAGGAGAGCCGTTGATATTGATGATTATCTCTGCCCCTGCAGCTCTTTGAACGCCAGTCGGTCCCAAGTCATACCAAATGTCCTCACAAATGTTTAGCCCTATAGATACCCCGGCGATTGTAAAAACCGGGCATATTTGACCCGGTTTGAAGTAGCGTGCTTCATCAAAAACACCGTAATTAGGCAAAAAAATCTTTCTATGGGTCCCTACAATCTTTCCTTGATAGGCTACCGCTGCCGAGTTGTATCTTTCTCTGTGGAAATCCACGAATCCAAAAACGGTAGCTATATTTCTTGATTTTCCAGCGATCTCCGCCACTGCTTCAATATTTTCTTTTACGAACTGGGGCTTAAGAAGGAGATCTTCAGGGGGATATCCAGTCACAGAAAGTTCTGGGAAAGCCACTACATCGGCTTCTGATCTTTCTGCGATTGACACAAAGCTCATTATCTTTTCCAGATTTCCTCTAAGGTCTCCCACGGTCGGATTTATCTGGGCGAGTGCTAATCTGATAGTTGTCATAATCGCTTTTTTCGTAGTGTCTACAAGTCGAGAAGGTTCATTGTTCGAAAATCTTTACCTAGGCGATCATTTTGATATTCGCTAGAGCGCGATTCAGACTAGGAACCCGCTTTAAGGAAATGTTCTATTCGACTCAACGCCTCTTCTAGGTTCTTTGTCGAATTTGCGAAGGAAATTCGGACATATCCTGTACCAAATTTCCCGAATGACTCCCCGGAGAGTACGGCAACACCCGCGTGTTCAAGCAATCCATTAGCGAAATCTGAGCTGCTTAATCCAGTACCTTCCACGTTAGGGAAAGTGTAAAAAGCACCCTTGGGAATGGCACATTTAATCCCAGATATATTGTTCAAACCGGTCACGACGATATCCCGGCGCTTCTTGAATTCCTTTACCATCTTTGCAGAATCATCCTGCGGACCGGTTAGGGCTTCTAACGCTGCTTTCTGAGTAAAACTTGCTGTACAAGACACGCTATTTGTAACAAGTCGTGATATGGGCTCGACCAGATTGTCCGGAAGCAGGCCGTAACCAATACGCCACCCCGTCATAGCGTAAGTCTTCGAAAATCCGTCTAGGATTACCGTTCTGTCCACCATTTCAGGAAATTTCGTAATACTTTGGTGGTTTCCTTCATAGAGGAAACGTATGTAAATCTCGTCAGAGAGAACCAATATATCGTTTTCTTTGGCCAGAATAGATAAAGCTTCTAATTCCTTTTCACCAATGATACTGCCGCAGGGATTGTTGGGCGAATTAATTATCATAAGTTTCGTTCGTGAGGTTATTTGATTACGGACCTCTTCGATGTCAATGTTGAAATCCTTGTCGCCGTGCAATTGCATGGGGACCGCAGTTCCCCCGCAGAACTCAATCATCGACTCATATATCGGGAACCCTGGATTTGGGTATAGGACTTCGTCACCTTTTTCAATCAGTGCCAATATCACAAAAAACATGATTGGCTTCCCGCCAGGTGTTACCACTACGTTGTCACTTTTAGCTTCGATGCCTCGGGTTTTTGAGATCTCTCCAGCTATTACAGTACGAAGATCTTCGTATCCTGGAGAAGGGTTATAAGAGGTGAATCCGTTCTGAATTGCCTCTTGACCTGCTCCAACTATATTGGACGGAGTCTCGAAGTCGGGTTCTCCGATTTCTAGATGTATAACACTTCTGCCCTGTGCTTCAAGGCGTTGGGCTTTAGCCAGTACTTCAAAGGCAGTTTCTGTGCCAAGCCGGCTCATTCGCTGAGCAAGTTTCATTAGTGGAAGTCTCCATTTAGGCAGTCATTGTGGCTAGTATACAACGATGAACTGCCATCAAACTATACTCATGCAAAAAGTACCGTATAGTCCGTATGTGTAAGAGACCGTGTGCTAACATTTCACGATGTCATTTCTTTTGAGAATAACCGTTTTGGAACGACATAAGGTTTGAAGAATGAAAGTATATTTAGGTGTTCCCCGGGGATTCTGTGCAGGCGTTGTACGGGCAATAGACCTTGTAGAGCTTGCCCTCGCAAAATTTGGCCCACCGATTTATGTAAAACACCAGATCGTTCACAATCCCCATGTAGTCACTGATTTAGAATCCAGGGGTGCTGTCACGGTAGAAGAGGTAAGTCAGATTCCAGAGGGGGCTCGGGTTGTATTTTCGGCCCACGGTTCACCTCCTGAAGACTTTAAGGCTGCTAGAGAAAGGAATCTTGATGTTATTGACGCTACATGCCCTCTCGTCATTAAAGTTCATAACGAAGCTAAAAAGTATGCTAACGAAGGAAGGAAAGTGATCCTGGTAGGTCATAAAGGTCACCAGGAAGTGAAGGGAACAATGGGGCAGGTCGAAATGAGTCTTGTTGATGATAGGGATTCTTTTCGATCCCCAGATTGGAATTATCAAACGCCTGTTACTGTTTTAACACAGACAACCTTGTCTGTAGATGACACTCAGAGATCGATAGACAATATAAAAAATTCCTTTAATGATGTCCTTGTAAGAAATGATCTATGTTACGCCACAACAAACAGGCAAAAAGCAGTAAAAGAGATAGCTCCACTGGTGGACGTATTTTTAGTTATCGGAGCTGAGAATAGCTCCAACTGCAACCGCCTACGAGAGGTTGCTAAAGGGAAGGGTGTACCGTCATATCTTATTAACAGCCTCCATGAACTCGATCAATCTTGGCTTGAAGGTGTTAGTAATGTAGGCATAACATCGGGAGCTTCCACACCGGATAATCTTGTGCAGGAGATTATTAATTTTATTGAGCCCGAAGAGGTAATTCCAATGGGTGGAGAGGAGGAAAATATCACCTTTACGCTTCCAAGAGAATTCCGATAGTTCGTTGATGGGTTAAGTTCATGGAAATTACAGTTAGAAGCCTTATAAGAGGGGCTCAAGAATCTCAGGGAATTGCCGTGATAATAGATGTATTCCGGTGTTTCACCACAGAAGCCGTGGCATTTGATAGAGGTGCTGAAAAGATAATCCTAGTTTCTGAAATTGAGGAAGCACGAGAGTTGAGAGAAAGAGGATTAGGACAGATTCTCATGGGGGAAGTTGGGGGCAAGAGACCAGAAGGCTTCGATTACGGAAACTCCCCGTCTGAGTTGATGTATGCAAATCTTAGTGGTAAGACAATTATTCAGTCTACACGAGCGGGTACGGTTGGGGTGACAAATGTCTCTGAGGCTGATGTTATATATGGAGGTTCCTTGGCAGTTGCCGGCGCCACAGCCCGCGCTATTGCCTTCCATAAACCTGAAAAAGTTAGCCTTGTGGCGATGGGACTAGAAGGGAAAGTGAAGGCGGATGAGGATGAACAATGTGCTCTTTATTTAAGAAACTTGCTGCAAGGTAGGAGACCTGATAAAGATTCCGTAAGGGCACTCATTTTGGCCGGAGAGGAATCACAGAAATATGATGATCCTTCGCTTCCCCAATGGCCCCCGGAGGATCGTATGATGGCATTGGACATAGACTCACACAACTTTGCCCTCCGCATAGCTAGGGAAGACGATCTTTTCGTCTCTAGACCAGAGTACGTGTAAGTTGCAGGAGTAGCTAAGGAAAATGAAATACAGGAAGCTAGGAAAATCTGGTCTTGAAGTTTCTGTCGTTGGTCTTGGTACCAACAATTTTGGTGGACGACTGGATTACGAAAATACGAATAGAGTAATAAGCCAGGCCCTGGATGCAGGTATTAATCTTATTGATACCTCTAATAGCTACGGCGCTACTCTGTCGGAAGAATATATTGGACGTTCCCTAGAAGGAAGGCGAGAAATTGCTGTTATAGCGACGAAAGTATCCAGTCGAATGTCTGAAGGTGCCAATCAAGCTGGTAACTCACGGAAGCATATTATGGATCAGGTCGACAAAAGTCTTTCTCGCCTGAAAACAGATTATATTGACCTGTACCAAATCCATTGGTGGGATTCAGGTACCCCAATAGAAGAGACTTTAAGAACGTTAGATGACCTTTCACGCATAGGTAAGATTCGCTACTTTGGATGTTCCAACTTCACTGCCTGGCAGGCTTGTGAATCGGTATGGACCTCCAGACAACTGTCAATAGGTTCATTCGTGAGTGTTCAACCCCACTACAGCATGCTCCAACGAAAAGTTGAGGAAGAGTTAATACCTTTTTGTGAAAAATATGATTTGGGTGTATTACCGTATTATCCTTTAGCGAATGGATTTCTTACAGGTAAATACAAGAAAGGAAAGCCTGCACCTTCCGGGTCCAGACTTCAGTCAGATGACAGGGGGATATTTACAGAGGAAAACTTTGAATTTCTAGAGAACCTTAGAATGTTTGGCAATGAACGTGGCAAATCTGTATTGGATCTCGCCTTCGCCTGGCTTCTAAAAAGGGGAGTTGTTAGTTCTGTTATAGCGGGCGCTACGACAGCTGAACAAGTAATATCGAATGCATCTACCGCTGATTGGGAACTTTCAAACGAAGAATATGAGATGGTCACAGACATTATTCCCTGAGATTCAAATTCTTTAATCTCGTAGCGTGGAACGGCCAGGTTCGGGCATGACCTCGAACGCGTTCAACGCGCATGCCAGCATCCCGTAATACCCCATCGTAGCTGTCAGCTCTGTGACGCCTTGTTTGCCAAACAGGTTCTTATTCTCACTGAAGGTTGAATCGCTTACTCGCTTGCCACTCAGAAGTTCTCTCCCATATGAGATCACGGCGGAGTAATTTCCTGCCAGATTCGATATTGATCCCCCGGTTCTTATCGCTTCTATAACTTCATGTGGCACTCCAGCATCTTCAGCAATGGTGACGTGGTAAGCCCATTCGTATTCGCAGTTCATCTCCTTTGCGGCTGTGATAATGGAAGTTTCCCTAATATCGTCGGGAAGTACAGATTCGAACCTTAGATAAGCCCCAAGATGGGCGGCCCTACCTGCTACTTCAGGGCTGTGAAGAAGAACTGAAAATGGACCGCTGATTCGTCCCCTGCTTCCCACTATTTGGTCGAATATTTCTTGGTGTTGTTCCGATACATCAGTGCGTTTCGTAAGCTGTTCAAGTCGTGTCATTGAGTATCCTCCGGTGGTAGGGACTTTTGAGCCATGTTATCTTCGCAGACCGCTATATAAAAAACCCCGCCTTATTTTTTCGGGCAAGAAATTGGGGGAAATTCCTATAAAATGCCATATTCCTGCTCCGATCAAGAAAATGATAGAAATCAAGAAAGACTGCAATCCGCTGCCGGAAATTCCTCCGGCAACATCTCGCACCGTTGATTCCGCTATCGACGCTAGTTTCCAGACTACTAATGCTGTTGTCTCAGGATAGGAGTCAGGGTTTGTTATTGATCGATTCATGGTAGTTTGTATCGTCGATTCTATAGTTGGCATAGCAAATGACTCAAACACAGGCCCCCAAGCTACCCAGATTAGTAACGAGGCTACAGCTGTTGAAGCAGCCGACCAGGCGAGTCTTGAAATCCAGGCTCTGCCCCCTAACATTCCTATGAAAACTGCAATCAATACAGCCGGCGCGTACACGGCAAACCGATACTTTCCTGCGATATGTAGGTAATTTCTAACAGTTTGTAAATTGTCTATGGATTTTTGTCCTCCAGACTCAAGAAGAGTGTCCTGAAGGTCAGAATCCGAATATTTGAAACCCGTTGACATGAGTTCACGAGCATGCATGAATTTTTCCCAAGTCCCTTCCCCGCCTGAATCAGTAATCATGCTTTGTAGATCTTTATCGGTAAATTGCCAGCCGTCGATTATTAGTTTTCTAAGATCATGCAAAATGCCACTTACATTGCTAGTGTCTGAAACGGACATAGATATGGAACCTGAAGCAATCTTGTACTCTGAGTGCCTTGAGGACTTTTCGTCTAATGAACTTTCGTCGAAAGATATTGAATTGGGGATAGATTCTAGAATTCTGGGCCTTACCGAATCAACTACATCTTTCCTGTATTTGTCCACAAGAGTTTCCATTCGTGCTCGCAAGCCCGCACTGGAGGGATAACAAAAGGGCAATTTCGTAGAACGCAAAGCTATTAATTGCTCCACATCCTTAAGAGAGCAGTTGGGAAGCGATTCCAGATGTTCGTCCAGCCTTTTAGTCGCTAAATTGATCAATCCGTCTACAGCTGTCTCTTTGTTAGTAGATATATCGATGGACAACGTTAAAGATTCTTCATTCCCGACCAGGTATTCAACAGCTTCGTCTAAGGCATTCTCTACTTCTTTTTCTACCCATTCCGGGGGGGCCACTTTTCTCAAAACTGCGACAATCTCTTCTTCGGTCAACTGGACCTGGTGAGGCAATACAGCCAATTCCCCTATTGATGATCTAATTGTAGGACCCATAAGCTCATCGTATAGAAGGTTGTAGTAGTCGGTTTCTCTAAGTAATTGCTTCAGCTCTTTAGATGCGACTTCAACTCTATCGTTGAATTTAACGCTGATTGAGAATTCATCTTTTTCTCCAACAATGTATGGGATTACTTCATCTAATGCACTGGAGATTTGCCCTGAGACCCATTTTTCCGATGTGACTTCTTCCACGGATTTCATCAGCCTTTCTTCTGATACAGTGATTCCAAGCGGCCAATTCCCTGAAGCCGCTGAAGTGACGGCTGACTTAACTTGAGTTTCCATAGCAAATTCGTGCAAATTGCTACTTTCGATGATCTTTTTTAGTTCTTGAGACGCGACTGTAGCTCTGCCAGAAAGGGGAATATGTATATCAAATTCCTCGGTGGTGCCTCTAATGTAGTCTCCAACAGCTACGCCGCTGGATTCCACTGAACTCTTGACCCACTCTGGTGGAATAATTGTGTTGAGAGTTTTTACGATCTCAACATCAGACATTTCTAAAACGTCGGTATAGTCTATATCGTCCTCATTGGAACGTTTTTTGATTTCAGAAAGAGCGGATATCGGTAAGTCGTTGAGTGAGAAGAAATATATGTTTGATTCTGAAAGCCTGTCCAAATAAAACTGCGGCGTCAATAATGTTCCGGCTGTGAAATTAGCTATCGTGGCTATTTGTAACGCGGCTATCAACACGATAATGAGCGGTACTATAAGCACTCTTCTGAACCAGATCATGGAACACCGTGCATTTTATACATTGCCTTGCGGAACAAAAAGGTTTGAGAAGAAATAACTGTTAATCCTTATATAAAACAGGACTAACAGCCTAACCATCGAGCAAATATCTTAAATGTCGGAGACTTCTTAAAGAGATAAAACGGCTTAAAAGCCAGTGCAACGTAAATTCTCCTCTAAGTCAAGGATTTTTCTTGAAACTAGTTTAGGAACGAAACTCACTAATAGTAGCGCCTGGCCATATACCGATAATTTCGTTAGTAGACCGTAAGTCAAATCTTCTCAGGTGGTTCCGGAACCAACGGTCCCGGTGTATATCAGAAACTTCAACCGACTCCGTGAAACCCGACTTCTACATTGCCCGCAGTAACCATTACGGGGGTGATTCTTTCGCCGCCGGTGAGTTCTTCCACTTTTTCCCACATTTCAGGATTTAAGGCTAGGTCAATTTCCTCATAACCTACTGTGAGTTCATCTAACTCGTCTTTAAGAGCATCGGAATAGGAGCAGTCCGGATGGGTGTATAGGACTATTGGATCAGTCAAAATATCCCCTTTAGGCTAAGAAATTCGTTGGCACTTTCCATTTTAAGCAAGGTTCAACAGCAATGCAAAATGTGCATTTTGAATGTTATGCATAATACACTGCATGATGCCAAAAGAACTACCGTTTTAAGTATAGTGAGATCATGGATCCGTTAGACAAAGCTAATATAGGCACGACAGCCCTTGCTATAACCAGGCTAGGTTTGGGTGGAGCTCCAATGGGAGGTCTTTTCTCTGATGTTGAAGAACGGCAGGCTTACGAAACCCTTAGTGCGGCCTACAAAAACGGTGTTAGGTATTTCGACACTGCTCCACTCTACGGGAGTGGCAAGAGCGAAAGATTCTTTGGGGAGTTTCTTTCAAGTGTTCCCCGGGAAGAGTTTGTCTTATCAACCAAGGTTGGCAGATTGCTAGATAACAAAGGACCCGTGGACGAAGGTGGCTTATATGTAAATGTTCCCAATTTGGAGGTTCGATACGATTATTCAAGGGACGGTGTACTTCGGTCAATAGACGAAAGTCTGGATCGCCTTGGCTTGGACCGAATTGACATCGCATTTATTCATGATCCAGATGAACATTTTGATATAGCTATTAATGAGGCGTTTCCAGCTTTGGAAGATCTTAGATCTCAGGGCGTTTTGAAAGCTATAGGAGCGGGGATGAATCAATGGGAGATGCTGGCGGATTTTGCTAGGGAGGGAGATTTTGACTGCTTTCTTCTTGCGGGCAGGTATACACTACTGGATTATTCAGCACTGGAAATTTTCTTGCCCTTGTGCTTGGAAAAGCACATAAGCGTGATTCTAGGAGGACCTTATAATAGCGGTATTTTGGCATCAGATCTTAAACCTGGAACCACTTACTTTTATCAGACAGCTCCTCAAGAAGTTATAACTCGTGCTAGTGAAATAAAGGAAATTTGTTCTAAATACAAAGTAGGTTTGAAAGCTGCGGCATTGCAGTTTGGATTACTACATCCGGCAGTCGCCTCCACAATACCAGGGGCGCGGAAGCCTGCTGAGGTACTTGAAAATATAGAGTCGGCGAGTGCCGAAATCCCAACCGATCTCTGGAACGAACTTAAGGAAGAAGGCTTATTACCCGGTAGCGCGCCTACTAAGTATAGCGGAGGCATAGATTGAAAACTTATGCAATGGCGCTGGATTTAATAGACGACCCTGAAGTTATAGAAGAATATAAGGAGCATCATGAATCGGTCTGGCCGGAGATGCTGGATGCACTCCGGGAGGCGGGGTGGCATAATTACTCCCTCTTTATGACCGGCGAAGGACTCCTGTTCGGCTATGTGGAAACGCCCAATTTCGAACGGGCCCTGGCAAAAATGGCAGAGACGGATGTCAACAAACGATGGCAGAACTTTATGGCGCCGTACTTCGAAGGCATCGGCGGCAAACATGCCGATGAAAGCATGGTTCCTCTAGAAAACGTGTTCTATCTGGAATAAGACATCTTTACCAACGGTTTCTTTTGGAGCATTTTGATGCAGCCCATCGAAGGCATGGTGCCTGGACTTCCCACGTCTTACAACGAAGAAGAAACGATCGATGCGCCTAGTCTGCGGCTCAT
>ERZ651768.413-NODE-413-length-32550-cov-8.036399_pt1 | contig 32550 bp, 25 predicted proteins | sample MGYA00514754_ERZ651768 | MGnify/ENA metagenome assembly ERZ651768
CCACAACATCAAAATACACCCGAGCCTGTTTATGGTAATGCCAAAAAACAATGGCAAACATTTTGTAATTTTCCTCTAAATCAATCGTCACATCCTGTAGGAATGGGCCCAATTCTATAAAACTTCCTTCAGCTGCATTTTTATCGCCATCGGTAATCATTTCTATTTCTCCAATCACAGGAAAATCATCGGAACTGTAAATTGTTTTTCCCAGTGCGATATTTTTGGTGCCAACCGGGGCCAGAAACGCCGGTCTGGGTTTGCCCAGTGGTTTTTGAAGATTTTTCACATTTAGGTTTTGGGGCGTTCCGATAAACATGGGTTTTGGCAATTCAAGTTTAATAGGAACCAATTTTGATTCTTGAGAAAAAAGAAAGGTTATTATCCAAACGAGTGTTGTTACTACATATTTTATATATCTAAAGCTGGGTTTCATATGTGTATTCCTAATTATCCTTTGTTCTTACTTGATAAATTAAAATGAAGTACAACCAATAATAACATGCCTATTGCTGAATAAAAATGCACTTCTAAAAACACATATTGAGTGGATGATACAAACCATGTATTCATACTGAATAGAATGGATAATGCATTTGGGATAAATAGAAACAAAAAGAACCAAAAAAGGATTCTGCTCAACTTACTTTCAGGTGAATCTTTAAAATCAATTCCCATTTTTTTTGCGCAATACAATGCCCCGATCGCCAGCAAAATAGAAAATAATGGTGCGATGGATACATGCAGAATCATCCACCAGCGATTCAAAGTGGTATTACCCAGGATAAGGGGGAAAAATCCTGTGATTGCCATTCCAATAAAACTGATGAACCATAAGGTATTAATCATATTTCTTCTAGAGCTGACCATGAATTAATTCTCGTCCAATTGGGTTGATTCAATCCATTTTCCCAACCCATTAATTAAAAATAAAGCTAAGAGCGAAAGAATTAGGCCAACCGACAAATAAATAATGCCTTTAAGCCAGGGTCTAAATATGAATGCATTTGAAAATACTTGGGCCGCAAACAAATTTTGACTGTGAAAATCAACCATCATTGCATCATCGGTTTTAAGGGGGGAATCAACTGTAATGGTGCCGGTATAAAATGGTAAATCAACACTATGGCAATCTGTACATCCGCCACTGCCCAATGCCATAGCTGCAGGACGAACATTGTGGGCAATAGGCCATGCGTATGGATCAGCAATTGGATTATCCAACGATCTTAGTCCATTGGAATCTTGAACATACACTTTTCCCCCACTTACAAAAACGGGCGTCGATTCACTTTCTTGAGATGCAAATAATGTTAAAATATCTGAGATCTGATTTTCCTCGATAACGGGCCATGAACCATTTTTATTTAATGGCAATTCTGATAAAACATTTTTTACTATCGATTCATAACCGTCTTGGTTCATGGGAGAAATATTGCCATCATTTTTCCAGCCCCAAAAGGAGGGCCATACCATATTAACCGGACTGATTTTCCCATTGTCATCTTTTTGAAATACGGGTGTTATAATATGCGGCAGCGTACTGTCTGCTTTATTGATTCCATGGGTTCCCAGTGCATGGGCCATGGACGTCTTTGTAAAAAACGATTCACTTTCGGGCAATTCTCCCGAATGACAAGCCGTGCAGGAAAGTTTATCGAAATGGAGCGGCGGCAACCCTTTATGCTGTGGAACTTGCCCATTATTATTATGGGAAATTGCTTGATCATGCTCTTTAGATAAATGGCAACCTTCACAGGAATAAGCAAATAATTCTGGTGAATTTCTATCTCTGTATTCGTTGGGATATCCCCGTACCATCTGGTGGTCCAATCCATTCCGGTGGCAATCAACACAATTCATTCCACGCCTTAAATGAACATCTTCGCCATGCTGCCAGAATTCAGATCGTTTTTTATCAACTATCATAGATGAATGGCAGAAATAACAATTTTCGTTAGGGATATTTCTCGTTACATCAAAAAAGACCTCATCTTTTTCATTGAACATGTTTTTATCATAATCAATGCCAGGTGGAATGGATTTTGACTCATCCGGCGCTAAGCCATAATAAATATCATAATGATCCGGCATATCTTTCGCAGAACCATTTACGTCAGCAAAGGATACCGTACTGGCGGGAGCCCAACGGAAATTTTGTTTTTTAAGTTGCCTTGCATATTGGGAGCGATCATTGGCCGGGTCAACATCATGGCAAACCAAACAGTTCACTTCCACCTTCCCGGACACATTCCAACGAAATATATTGTTTTTATCCCAAAATTTTTCCTGCTCTCCCACACTTCCACCGGGGTGATGGCGATTGAATAATTGAGTAAATTTAAAAACGGACATCCCAATTTCTTCCGGTGTGAAAGTGCCGTCCCAATTTCTATAACTCAACGGAATTTGAGTCAATGTTTTTGGATTGGAATAAATCCACGGTTGACTATTACGACCATCATTCCCAGCACTGCCAGCATTAAAATGCCAGCCGGAACGAATTGATTGATAATCATGGCAGGCACCACAAGTCATTTCTGTAGAAAAGGGTAAAAGCGGCTGTTCGTACAGATGAATGATAGAACTATCGTGGTCCATTAATTTTATTTTATGAACCGCTGGATGACGGCTACCATCAGGGGAATCTCCTAATTTTTGTTCTCCTGAAAACAGGGTCCCCTGTAATAGAAAAATAAGTCCAATAAAAAATAGTTTTATTGTAATGTTTTGGTTCATCACCATTTTAAACAAAATTCTTGTTCATGAAATTGAAAATCACTCAACAAAACGGTCTCGGAGCGTATTCGATACCCAAATACAAAATTGGGTAGCGGTTTTAGATTTTACATAGTAATCAACTGAAGTTATCATATCAAGGTTATGGAATTTTATGTTTCTTTTTTCTTCTTCTGTTTTTGAACTACCAAAAAACACTCGGTACTTATTTTTTGTTTAAATAATAATGGATTGATTTTCAGACAAATTTCCTATTGTAAACCTAAATTGTTTGAAGGCCTTGGGTTTTATACATAATGAATTTGATTTTATCAGTTACAGTGTAAACTCATTTCTATCATATTTAACAAGCGATGCTTTTTCAACGGCTTCATTTACTTTTAATACAGCAACAGCCGTTTCATAGCCCACTTCAGCCGGACAATTCAATGTATCCTTACCCCGAATGGAATTAAAGAAATTTTCCAAATGAGGTTTATGGTAGGGGTCGTTGAAGGTAACCGGCAATTCATACTTTGGCGGTACAACAGTTTCCCGTACATCCAATACCGCCCCGTTGACATTAGGTATTTTTTCTTCTGCCGGGGCATTCAGGAAGCTCTTATCCACCCATTTGTCCCAAAGAGGAGCTGATTGTTCCCGGTAAATACCTGCACGACCGGCTGATTCTGATATTTGCAATGTACCCTGGTCACCCATAAAATTTTCAAAATATCCCATATTGCTGTTGGTTGTAATCGTTTGGTAAAAAGCGCGAACCAATCCCTTTGGCGTATCGTATTCAAACATGGCCATGACTGTATCATACCATTCATGGGTTTGAGAATCATAATAATCGGTGCCGCCGGATGCCATTACGGACGATGGAACCGCATCCAAAAACCAACTGAATATATCAATTTGGTGTGAACCCAAATCAACGATGGGTCCGCCGCCGAACCCTTTATACCAGCGCCAGTTTCTGAATTGTGCCATGGATTGAAAACCATATTGTTCTAATCTAGGTTGGGGAATGGCATATTTTTCCGGCCAGCCCAAATCGGGCTGCACCGCGCGATTCCACTGACCGTTAATCGTTGTAATATGTCCTAATATTTTTGCTTCCTTGATTAATTTTTCATAACAGTGGATGTATCGCGGATTGCTTCGCCGTTGATGCCCAACCTGTAATAGTTTCCCGCTTTTTTTCTCGGCCCGGACAATTTGTTTTGCTCCTTCAAGCGTATTGGACATTTCCTTTTCACAATATACATTCAGCCCCGCTTCGAGACAGGCAGTGGCATGTTCCGCATGCCAGAAATCAGGCGTTGCTACAATAACAGCGTCAAGATCTTTTTCATTTGCCAGCATTTCCCTATAATCTTCATAGGCATTCAACTTATGACCATATTTCCCCAACAAACGATAAACCCGCTTCTGGTTATATTCTTTCCAGATATCGCAGACAGCTTTGAACCGAATTCCCGGGATTTTCAGGCAGGCATTCATGAGTACTTGTCCCTGGGCACCAGCACCTAATAATGCCACATTAATGTCATCTACGCCAAAGGATTTAGCACCTGTAAGTACATGAGGCGCCAAAATGAGACTGGCCCCTGCAGCTGTACTGGTTTTAATAAATTGTCGCCGGTCTATTACTTTGGCGTTTTTATTTTGAACCATAATTATCCTTTAAAGTGTCCAGCCATCCCTGTATTCTTTATGCAAGAAGGCATTGGCTTCATCCAAATTGGTAAACTGTCCCTTTTTCCCGTCCCATTCGAGAATGGTTCGTTTATCAGCGACCCGTAATGCGATACATCCAAGTAGCATAGTTTCAGTCAATTTTGATGCATATTCAAAATTGGATGTGGTTGCAGGTCCACCTTTTATGGCTTCAATCCATTCTTCCCTAATTCCAGAAGATCTTGGTATGGATTTTGGAGGTCTCTTGTATTCTTTCATTTTTGTTTCCGGAATGATACGGGGATTATTCCCATATGTACTGCACATCATTTTCCCCTTTGTCCCCACAAACAAAACTCCTCCCCCGCCATCGCCCATTTTCCGGCCCGGTTCCAGCTCTTTGGGTCTGGGTGGTGTTAATCCACCATCGTACCAAATCATTTTTACTGGCGGCATCTTATCTCTTGCTGGAAATTCATATGTTACTATGGATGCGTTTGGATAGGTTTCATCGTTAATCGGACTGGAGCTTGCCTGCACAGTATCGGGATATTCCATCTTTAATGCCCAGTAAGGATGATCAATTAAATGGGCTCCCATATCACCCAAGGCACCTGTACCAAAATCCAACCATCCTCGCCAGACAAAAGGAGCATAAGCGGGGTGATAAGGTCTCCACTTTGCCGGTCCCAGCCATTGATTCCAGTCTAAGGAAGATGGAACAGATGGTATCGTCTCGGGTCTGCCAATTCCCTGTGGCCAAATGGGTCGGTTCGTCCAGACATGGACTTCATAAACATCACCAATGGCACCATCCCAAATCCATTCATTGATCAACCGTCCGCCTTCACCTGCATGCCCTTGGTTTCCCATCTGTGTTACCAAATTATTTTCTTTGGCTTTTTCTGCCAGTTTCCGTGCCTCTTCTACAGTATGGGTTAAAGGTTTTTGCACATAAACATGCTTCCCCAGATCCATGGCTGCTATGGCAACCACAGCATGATTGTGATCTGGCGTAGTAACAGTAACAGCATCAATTTCCTTTTCTTTTTCCAGCATTTTACGGAAATCTGTATAGCGTTTTGCTTTAGGAAAATCCCTGTAGGTTTCTGCAGCTTTTACATCATCAACATCGCACAGTGCATAAATATTTTCAGAACTTACACCATGCACATCTGAATGTCCTTTCCCGCCAATCCCCACACATGCAATATTCAGTTTATCACTTGGAGCAGTGTATTCGGTCCCCCCCAAAACGTAGCGCGGTACAATGGTAAATGCTGCAGCAGTAGCAGCAGCTTTTCCCATAAATTCTCTTCGAGTTATTTTGTCTTCCTTTTTCTTATTCATAATTATCTCATTTTCGTTCAATTTATATCCAATTTTAGAATCTTGAAATTAGATACCACAGGTGTATTCATTGCCGACTAATTAAATGGTTTAACCATAATATTTCTGTAACGCACAACGCTTTTGGGATCATGAGCCTGGATCGCAAAGGACCCTTTATCGATTCTCCGGCCGGCGGTAACACCCTCTAACTCATTATAATCCACCACAACTTTCCCATTCACTTTGGTCACCACATGTTTACCATCCACTTTGACTTCCAGCGTGAACCATTCATTGTCCTTGGCAATGGGGTCAAAAGATCTCACCACACCCCAAAGGCTGCCATTTTTCACCGGATCTCCATGGGACGTATTCACCTGGACTTCATACCCACGACTGGGCCAGGATTCTTCATACTGGGTATGAAAATAAAGACCGGAATTACTGCCGTACTGGGTCATGATTTCACATTTGAATTCAAAATTCTGGAATTCTTTTTCTGAAAATAAATGAGCCCTTTTCCCCCGCACAACAATGGCGCTATCTTCAACACGAAAATCTCCACTTTCACTGGCGCGCCAGCCTGTTAGATCTTTCCCGTTGAACAATGAGGTCCAACCATTTCCAGATGGAGCATTCATCATTTTTGCAGCAAACGCAACTGCAATCGCTGCAATCAAACCAAATAAATATTTATTATTCATCGTATACCCTTTTTTAAGTATTACAAATTCCAGCCGTCGCGATATTCACGGCCAAGATAATCATTGGCTTCATCCATATTGGTGAATTTACCTGCTATTCCATCCCATTCTAATTTGGTACTTCTCGGCGCCATGCGGATGGCAATATTTCCCAACAACATAGTGCTGGTTAATCTGGCAGCATAATCAAAATTTGATGAGGCTTGCTTGCTTTCCTTAATGCACTGGACCCATTCCTCATGTATTCCAGGAGATCTGGACAGTGTTTTTGGCGGACGTTGATATTCCTTCATACTTGTTTCCGGAACCAATCTTGGGTTTCGACCATAGCAACCGCACATAATCATTCCTTTATCACCATAGAACATGATACCGCCATCGCCATCGCCCATGCGTCTTCCCGGTTCGATCCCTTCAGGGCGAGACGGCATGATGCCGCCATCGTACCAAGTCAATTTTACAGGGGGTAGTGAGCCCCGTTGTGGGAATTCGTAATATATGGTGGATGCTACCGGCCAGGATTCTCCATTGAATTTGGATGAACTGGCAAAAACAGACGTGGGGTGATCCATTTTTAGTGTGTGATAGGGAATATCAAAAATATGAGCACCCATATCACCTAACGCACCAGTCCCAAAGTCACACCATGCTCTCCAACTCCATGGTGCATAGTCAGGATGATAAGGTCTGAAAGGCGCAGGCCCAATCCATTGATTCCAATCCAATGTGGGTGGAACAGATGGTATTTCTGCAGGACGATTCATGCCTGTATCCCAAATTGGTCTATTTGTCCAGCAATGCACTTCCCGAACTTCACCGATAGCATCATCTTTAAGCCATTCGCCAATGAGTCGAATTCCTTCGCCTGCATGACCTTGGTTTCCCATCTGAGTGACAACACCGGCTTTTTTTGCAGCAGCGCTTAATTTTTGAGCTTCATCTACAGAATAGGTAAGTGGCTTCTGGACAAATGCATGTTTCCCCTGTTTGATAGCCGTGATGGCGGCGACTGCATGGAAGTGATCAGGTGTACTGACAGTTACTGCATCAATATCTTTTTGTTTATCTAACATTTCACGAAAATCTTTGTATCTCGGCACTTTCGTCAATGGATTTTCGGATAACCCTTTTTCTTCTGCCCATTCGCCGGCACGTTTTATTGTATCAAACATTTTTACATCATCCACATCACATAGGGCTACGATATTTTCCGTAGCGACGGCAGCAATGTCTGATCTTCCCTTACCGCCAACTCCGATGGCTGCAATATTAATTTTGTCACTTGGAGCGGTATAACCTGGTCCACCCAAAACATATCGTGGCACAATCATAAAGGCGGCTGCGGCAGCAGACGATTTGGTTATAAAATCTCTTCTTGATATTTTTTGACTACTTTTTTCATTTTTCTTTATGAGTTCTTCCATGATGTTCTCCTGTTTTTTTATGCCATCACTTTATCTAATGATTTGTTTTTTAATTCTATAATGATTTTCCGTAATCGGTTGGATATTTCACACATGCCTCGAACGGTATGGTATAATGTTTTCCAACTGGTCCCCATATAATCCCATATAACGTTTCCTTTTTGATCCAATAGAGCAAACCATTCCCCTTGTTCCCAGTTGATCATTTTTTCAAATACAAAATCGTGGATATTTTTAAAAGCATCTAAATATTTTTCATCGTTCGCCATTAAATAGGCATCTAAAAATCCAACCATTCCCTCGGCTTGTTGCCAGAATTCTTTATTTGTTTCAGTGACGGATCCTGTTTTTTCACCTTCAACAAATAAACCACCGTTTATCCAATCGATCCCATTCTGGTAAGTATGTTCATATATTTTCACCATTTTACCCCAGCTTTTCTCACGGGGGGTTTTAAGCACATCTTGAGAAAGGAGATACAACCAGGTCAATTCAATATTATGGCCATAAGACGTAATATCAATGGATTTACCATTTTCATCAAAACGATCCGCGCCCCAGACCGTCTCCAATTCAACATTTGCGATCGGGGACCAATCTTGCGTAAACATGGAAATACCCGTTCCTGTCTCCTTATGAATCATTTTATTAATAATAAGGGTATTTATTTCTTCGAGGGCCAACCGATGCTTTTCATCGCCCGTTAATTCATATAACGTTGTAAATGCTTCCATAAGATGCATGTGTACATCCAATGATTTAAAAACGCCAATATCATTTCGCGCTTTAATGGGTTCAAATTGGCGATTGAAGTGTTCAAAATAGCCACCATATTCTTGATCTTTTATTTTATCCTGTAAAAAGTCAAACACACGGATAGCTTCAGTTTTTACAGACTCGTCACCGGTTAATAATGCAAACTCCGATAATCCATAAATGAGAAATGCGTGGCCGTAAATTATCTTATTATCATCAAGAACAGATCCATCCTCATCCACAATCCAGTAATAGCCACCGTACTTTTTGTCCTGATAATATTTGAAAAGAAATTTAATCCCCTGCGCCAATGCTTGTTCATGATTTGGCCAGGTATATCCAGATCGAACTGTGTGAGAAATGGTAAAAAGACTGCGGCATTGGGCTAAAAATGATTTTTCGGTGACATTGGTCCTGATTCCATTTCGGTCAAAATTGGTCTGAAATCCACCATATTTTTCATCTACAACTCTGTTAGCCCAAAAGGGGATTAGGTTGTTTTGTAAATAGTATTCTGTTTTTTCCAAATATGAAATCAATCTGTCAACTGTCGTTTAAGGATTGGCTTGATTTGTCTTAAGGATTTTTTGTTCATAGCCCCCTATAGACTTAAAATAAAAATTCAAACCAAGGTAACTGAAAAGCATGATAACAGGAAAGATAACCATGTAAGCCAAAGCACCATGACGGGCTTCATCAACGATCATATTAACTGTTGATTGATTCTCGTTACTGAGCTCAGTTTTTTTATCTTGGTCAATTGCGTTGTATTCTCCAAAGATTCCATCCTTTTCCACCACAATTTGAGAATAAATGGTAGGATTTTTTTCCATCAGCAATTCAGAAGAAGCATTATCCTGCAGTGAACCAATGAACGGCATTCCAAGAACACCAACCGCCAGCATGCCCATACCACCAATGGCATTTAAGGTCAATGCTCCACCTTTGGGGCACTGTTCAGACACGACGCCTAACATAGTTGGCCAGAAAAATGTTTTCCCTAATCCATAAAATGTTGCCACAAATAAAATGGTCATTCCTGTGCTTTTAGATAATAGAAATAAACCAATTGCTGCCACACCGGAACTAATTATTAACAACCCAAGCGGTTTAAATCGATGAATAATAGGACCAGCATAAAACCGTAGAACCATCATAATTGCAGAGGTATACACCAGAACAGTAACAGCAGGTAATCCAATATCGCCCATGGCTTTTTCCATTAGGGCTGTAATCCAGCCATCGGTTCCAATTTCCGTGGTCGCCAAGGGCATCATAATTAACATGAGAATAAAAAGCATTGGACTTCCCAGGGAGCTGGACAATTTCGATTGTGCAATGGTTTCTTTTTCCGGCCAAATCGAATAGGCAAAAGCAAATATTAATGCCACATCCAGAATGATTTCAGTGGACAATGGCAGATTGAATACCACTGCAATCTGGCGTATGATAATGGGGATGACCAGGAGTGATGCGAGAATACCAAACTCCCTTAACATTTCCATATAAGAAACCCCTGCAGCAACACGTTCCTGTACTGGCCACTTTTGTTTATATATCATGACGCCATAGATCAAAGCTGGAATAAAGATTAAACCAACCTTATATCGCCAATCTGCTCCGCCCATAGCCATAGTCATGAGCCCGGCTCCCACAAGACCTGCGGGCCATCCGGCATGGAGAATATTCAGCCACTTTGTTTTGTCTCGGTCAAACATCGTAGCCACAACTGGATTAATCACTGCTTCTACAGTGCCATTCCCCAACGCAAGAATAACACTGGCCCCGAAAAGAATAGCGTAGGCTTGATCAGGGTTTGCATTCGGCGCCCAGAATACAGCCATAACACCATATGCGATATGGCATACGAACGCAAATACCATAGCCGTTCCATATCCGATTCGGTCAACAACCAAACTGAAAAGAATAATGCTAATGGCAAATGGCCAAACACCGGCGCCGCCAATTTCTCCCATTTGCGTACTACTCAAATTAAACTGTCTTCCCCAATCGGCTAGAACAGCAAAACGTGTCACAAATGCAAATGATGTTGCGATTAGAGCAATGAAACTTGCTTTAAATAGCCATTTTGAATTGATCTGTGATTGATGAGTATTCATAATTGACCCCTATTCTTCAAAAGCAGCATCAAAAGCTACTTCTGATCGTTGAAAGTCCAATTGTTTTACAAAATCACATGCTTCGGCCGCACCGTGTTCACGGTCCATTCCTGTGTCTTCCCACTCAACGGATAATGGGCCACTATACCCAATATGATTAAAAGTGCGGATAATATCTTCAAAATTGATATCTCCGCGTCCAAGCGATCTGAAATCCCAACCCCGTTCCGGATGCCCAAAATCCAAATGAGAACCAAGAATCCCTGTACGTCCATCGAGTTGTAAAGCCGTATCTTTCATATGACAGTGATAAATTCTATCCTTGAATTCATTTATGAATGTGATGGGATCAATCATTTGTCAATGCAGATGGCTCGGATCAAAATTAAACCCAAAAGCTTCCCTTCTACTGACAGTATCCAAGGCACGATCGGCAGTTACAATATCAAAAGCAATTTCTGTGGGGTGCACTTCCAAGGCAAACTTAACTCCGCATTCATCAAATACGTCTAGAATTGGATTCCACATTTCAGCAAAATAGCCAAAGCCATCATCAATCATTTGTTTGGATACAGGCGGAAAACTATAGAAATAATGCCAGATGGGTGATCCAGTAAATCCGTTGACAACATCAATACCTAAATTTTTCGCAGCCATAGCTGTTTTTTTCATGTTGTCCACAGCCCAGGCTCGTTTTTTCTCTGCATCACCTGCGCAATCATCTGGCGCAAATAAATCGGAGCGGGAATCATTATTCGGGTCACAAACCAATTGCCCTGCCAAATGATTACTGATGGCATAAACGTTCAAATCGTGCTTCGCTAATTTTTCAAGATGCTCTTCACAATAATTGAGATCAGATGCGGCTTTTTCAACGTCCATGTGATCGCCCCAACAAGCGAGTTCAAGTCCATCATAACCCCAGGATGATGCTTTTTCTGCCAGAACGGTTACAGGCAAATCCGCCCACTGTCCTGTGCATAATGTTACTGGTCTTGACATGAAAATTCTCCCATTATTTATGTGTCAAAATTTTGGTCCATTTTTGATCACTCTTTGCGCTTTTTAAGACTGTTTCGATAAAAAGCATTCCCCGCACACCATCATTTACATTTGGAAAATCCAACATGGCTTCTGTGGGTGTTTGATTTAAGTATCGTGAACGAATTGTATCCGTGAAATTCAAATAAATATTTGCAAATGCTTCAAGGAATCCTTCCGGATGACCGGATGGTAATCGCGTTGCCCGTGCAGCGGCGGGACTTATTTGTGCAACATAATCATTCCCTCGTCGCCAAATCTGGTTTGGCCCATTTCCATCTCTTATAATTAATTCATTTGGGGTTTCTTGATGCCATTCTAAACTTTTCTTTTCACCATAAACCCAAATGACCAGGTTATTTTCTTCACCGCATGCAATCTGGCTGACATGAATCAGCCCTTTTGCCCCATTATTAAACTTTAATAAACAATTACCGTCATCGTCTAATTTCCTTCCATTCACAAACATGGAAAGATCTGCACAAACATGAGAAATAGTCAATCCGGTAATATATTCCGACAGATTTTCAGCATGGGTCCCAATATCACCCATGCTTCCTGCGCCACCACTTTGCGATGGATCGGTACGCCAGCCGGCTTGAATATGTCCTGTTTCTTCCAGGGGTGTGGTCAACCATCCTTGAGGGTATTGAACAACAATTTTCCGAATATTTCCTAATTCCCTTTTCCGTACAATATCACGGGCAAACTTTACCATGGGATAACCGGTATAATTATGCATCAACCCAAATACAAGTCCGGTCTCCCTGACTTTTTCCTGAAGTCTTACAGCTTCTTTTACATTAAAGGTCATAGGTTTTTCACACATCACATGAAAACCGGCTTCTAAAAAATCTATGGCAATGGAATAGTGAGATTGGTTAGGCGTTGTTATGGCAACAAAATCAATTCTATCTTCATCAGACAGGGATAATTCAATTTGTATCATTTTTTTATGATGATCAAATACACGCTCAGGATTTATATTATATGTCTGGCCCGCCTCTTTTGATTTTTCAATGTGCCGGCTAAAAGTACCCGAAACAAGATTGACACCGCCGTCAAGAATTGCAGCTTTTCTATGCACATCACCAATAAATGCTCCCGGTCCACCCCCAACTAATCCCATCTTTAATTTTCGATTATAGTTTAAATAGACCATTCTTTTATTTATTGGATGAATTATAGTGCAATTCGAATGAATCCATGACACCGCCATAACTACCATCACCGTTCATTTTTTGTGTTGTTGCTTTTAATATATCTCCATCAATGTTAATAACAATATAATGGTATTCATAATATTTGCCTTCGTCTGATTCGTTACTGTTAGGTCGTGCAGGATGGTCTGGAATATCAATTTGTTCCCATTCATAATATTTATGATTATCCAAGAATGATCCTGCACCGCCTGTAACAATATAAGCTGCATTATTTCCTGAACCTGTTTCAGGATTATAAGGTGGATGAGGGAGACCACGTTCGTAATCATGTGTATGGCCATTGAAGACAATATCAACTCCATTGAGTTCCATAAGCGGAACGATTTCTTCTCGAATGTAATATTCTCCATCATAATATCCACCGGACCAGCACTCCGAATAAGGTGGTTGATGAAAAAAGACAAACGTCCATTTTGCCTTATCCCTTGATTGTTCCAAATCATGTTTCAACCATTCATATTGTTGACTTCCCGGCGGAATGCGATGCCCTTTTGGTCCATCTCCTTTATTTGGATCTATGAATACAAAATGGGCATTCCCATAATCAAATGAATACCAATATTCCGTACTGCCATTTGAGGCCAGTGGATGATTCACACGCTCTTCAAAGGGATAAACTTCTCCGACTTCCCAATAGCCACCATACTCATGATTCCCAATAGAGATGTAGGTTGGAACTTGTCCACCAATCCATCGCAGAGGATATAAATAATCGTCCACCCATTCAGATAAATTGATTCCACGAGTGACCACATCACCCACACTGCATATGAAATCAATCTTTTCACGTGTCATCATTTTAACCACATTTTCCGCTACTTTTGGATAACTGCGATTATCTCCATACACTGTAAACGAAAATGGAATACCGTCATCTTTTTTTGTTCTAAATGTTTGTATGGGGCTGGCCATATCACCCGAAATCACCCGATAGTTGTATTGCGTATTTCTATCCAATCCAACTAAAGTTATTTCATGAATTGTAGTAGGGGAATATTGACCGTGAATGGCACGATGTAAGTCCTGTTTTCCAAATGAGACCGTGCCCAAAGCTGGGAGGGCTGTTTCCCACATGATGGTAATGCCATCATCTTGCAAATTTTGTAAATAAGGTGGAACAACAAAGACGGGTTGAGATATCATTTTCTTATTCAGAGAAGCCATTTTCGATTCTAGCTGATTGAGTTTAATCTCTAATGGATTATCTGATTCAACGGTTTCTTTTAATGCAACAGTCGCTTCGGTTACCCATTCAGATTTTGGAGAAGGATGGCGCTGAAAATACCTGTCCCAACGTTCTAGCTTTTCACTAAAGGCTTTAAAAGATGCTTCCATTTTTAGTGCCTTTCCTGATATAATTCTTACGTCTTTTAATTCACCCACAATTCTTTCATTTATGGCTTTAATTGCAAAGGAGACTGTTTTGGATGGTGTACCATTTATCTCAAATAAAACATTCCCAGAACTATCTCTGAATTCATGTAGCTTTTGTCCTTTATACCAAATTTCACCTTTGTCATTTGTGTAAGCATGAATAAATAAACGGTTATTATTAACAGGAAATCCATCAATTTCATCTGGAAGTTTAATGGACATACGGTACCATGCATGTTTATACTCGCCTTCCCATGATCCTGGGATTGTGCGTATTTCCCATTTAGAATCGTCAAAATCAGGACGGCTGGCGCCCTCATCTGCCATCATTTTCCATTTTGCTTTATCAATGGATATCCCTCGGAAGGATGGTCTTAAAGTCTCAACAGATTTTAAAGAAGAATAAAACTCACTGTAGCCAGGTGGATAGGCTACAATATCTGCTTGATAAAATTGACCATAATATCCCGTTTTTTCTCCGCGAACTACTATGGTAAAAATTTCATTTCCTTTGGCATTTTTTATTAACAATTCTTTTCCTTGAAGCCGTGCAACATTCATAAGTTTTTCACCATTAAAATAGACAATTCCTTTGTCATCAACTTTTAGTTCGAGAAAAACATCCTGCCCCCTAAATGATTTAGGTATTGATACATTTCTCCGAAACCATTTCACATTATGCTCATCCCACCATTTTGTATTTAGTGTCCAAGATTGCCATCCAGTATTATTCTGAAAATTAAGAGCATTCTCTAATGAAGTCTCGCCATTGAAAACATTCCAATTCTTTAATTCAATAATTGGATGCGGTTCTAATGGTTGCTCAAGTATCCTTTCGGTACTTACTTGTGCAAACAATGTTTTGGTAAAAAAAAGAAAGAATAATAATTGTGTCATATTTTTACTTACTGTTATACATAATGGAATTAAATAAAATTCGGCAAATAATAGTTATCAAAACAACTATAAATGAAATTAATGTAATAGGAATTAAATATCCCGGCCAAGAGTAGGGATGAAACCATCCCTGTGCACCGATAGGAATCACATGAGCACCCCCAATAATTAAGCCTACGAAACCGATAAACTGGGATCGTTGGAAAATAATAGGACGTACATTTAGTTTTTTTTGGAAATGACACCATAAATGCAATACTTAACAATATTAAAGAAACTACACCGAAATAAAGTACAAATTTTCCTAAAACATTAAGATGCTCAAGTGAGAAAAACTTGGGATAATGATCTGGTTTGTAAAAGTGGATTGAAACCAACGAATGGAGAAAAGCAAAAACAAAACCCCACAAACCAAATAACCTTTTCCCCAATAGAAGATTATTAAATTTATCTGGGAACTGGCGAGATAAAGGGCCGACAGAAAGTGAGAGACTGATTAATAAAATGGCAGCCAATGAGAGTCCTTTATTTAATATTTCAGGGAAAAATTGTTGGAAAGGAACACCTTTGAAGAAATGATACCTAGTGATCGCATATACAATTGATAGGCCTGCCGTCCAGCCGATAACTGTTTTCTGTTTTACATTCATAGTCATTAAATCAATATGTTAAAATAAGCTGAACCAAAAAAATATTTTATCTAATTCTGTTCAGGTAATGTAATTAAGATTATATATTCAGCCCTTATGATTTTTGATTTACATTTTACCATTCTTCGACGTTAACAGTTTATACCTTTGCAAAACTGAAGAATGAGCTATTCACCTCAATCAATATGGCGTTATCGCATTTTCGCATCCACATGGTTATCCTATGCGGGATTTTATTTTTGTCGAAAACCATTCTCTATTGCCAAACCGGCATTAGCTGAAGAACTATCCTGGGATCCATCTTTACTCGGATTCATTGGATCAGCCTATTTAATTACCTATACTATTGGTCAATTTATTATGGGCTGGGCCGGGTCGAAGTGGGGGCCACGAATATTATTATTGTTCGGAATGGCCGTATCTATTACGGTTAACTTTTTATTTGGTATAACGAATTCCTGGACAACTTTTTCATTGTTAATGATGATTAATGGTTTCGCTCAATCCACAGGATGGTCTAATAATGTGGCTGCCATGGCTCCGTGGTTTAGCCGAAAAGAACGTGGAACGGTTATGGGATTTTGGGCAACAAATTATCAAATTGGCGGTGTGCTAGCCAGCGGACTTGCAGCATGGGTATTGGCAAGATGGGGCATTCAATGGTCGTTCTGGGCTGGCTCTATTATTTTATTAGGTGTTTGGATTTTCTTTTTATTTAATCAAAGAAATAAACCTGAAGATGTTGGGCTTGGCCCTGTGGATTCCAGTGAAAATGAATCCATAATAGAAAAGAATGTACAGAGAAATTTAGGATGGAGTTCTGCCATTTGGGCCAATATTTTACTTGTAGGAGGATTCTATTTTTTTGTGAAATTCATTCGATATGCCCTTTGGTCCTGGACCCCATTTCTTCTTTATCGTGATTACGGGCTTGCTCTGGATGATGCGGGCTATCTTTCGACGGCATTTGATTTCGCAGGCGCATTCGGTGTAATTGCAGCAGGATTTATTTCAGATAAATACTTTTCCGGTAGACGCGCAAAAATCAGTTTTTATTTCATTTTAGCCATGACTGCTTCCACCATGCTGCTATACACGTATGGACCTGCGAGTTTACTTTATTTCGGAATAAGTCTAGCTTTGGTGGGTTTCACTTTGTATGGGCCGGACGCACTCATGACTGGGGCCGGGGCCATTGAAGTTAGCACTTTACGCGGTGCTGCATTTGCAGCCGGAATTATTAATGGATTAGGGGCTGTCGGTTCCGTTGTACAGGAATTTATATTGGGTTCCATCTTAGATTCGTCCGGTGCAGGAACCATTTTCAGCATTCTTTTAGCGTCAGCTGTCTTTGCAGCTATCTTTTTATTTCTTGTTTTGTTACGAAATAAAACAGGAAAGGCCGATTTATAAATGACTGATTCAAACCAACGATTAAAAGTGATTTCTCCCATCGATGAAAACGTTTATATCGAACGACCCTTTCATGATGGAAAGGATATTGACAATATGTTAACAAAGGCGGTAAAAACACAAAAAGAATGGAAACACACGGGTCTTCAGGATCGAAAAATTGTTGTAACAAAGTTTGTTGATGCATTCACATCAAAATTGGAGGCGATTTCTGAAGAATTATCATGGCAAATGGGACGACCTATTCAATATGCTCCAGGAGAAGTGCGCGGTACAGCAGAACGGGCTTTGGGCATGATTCGGTTGGCTGATAATGCTTTGAAAGACATACAGATAGACAAAAAGGATGGATTTAATCGATTTATTCGACGAGAACCATTGGGTATTGTATTTGTGGTACCCGCATGGAATTATCCCTATTTAATTGCGGTTAATACCATGGTCCCCGCCTTATTAGCTGGAAATGCAATTGTGTTAAAACATTCGACTCAAACACCTTTATGCGCTGAACGATTAAAACAAGCATTTGATAAAGCAGGGCTCCCGGATGGATTATTTCAATTTCTTCATTTAACGCATGACTCAACGGCTGAAGTTGTTCGAGATAATCGAATTGATTTTGTGGCTTTTACAGGTTCTGTGTCCGGTGGGCACGTGATTCAGCGTATTGCATCTGAACGATTTATTGGGCTTGGATTGGAATTGGGCGGTAAAGATCCTGCTTATGTACGTGCCGATGCTAATATTGATTTTGCGATCGAAAATTTGGTGGATGGGGCATTTTTCAATTCGGGTCAATCTTGCTGCGGGATAGAACGCATTTATGTGCATGAAGATCATTTCTCATCATTTGTCGATGGTTTTGTTGATTTAACGAATCAATATATTCTGGGAAACCCCACAGATGAAAAAATAACATTGGGACCTATGACAAAATTAAGTGGTGTTCGTCTCGTTAAATCCCATATTGATCAAGCTGTTTCATCGGGAGCCAAACCCTTATTGGATTGGAATCATTTCAACGGACAATCATTGGGCCCGCATTATTTGCCGCCACAAGTATTAATCAACGTTAATCATTCCATGAATGTTATGATGGATGAATCATTTGGTCCAGTGGTGGGCATCATGCCTGTAAAAAATGATGGTGAGGCATTGCAACTCATGAATGACAGTCCCTACGGATTAACCGCGTCGGTTTGGACAGAAAATGAGGATGAAGCCATTCAAATTGCTAACAATATTGAAACAGGGACATGTTTTATGAACCGCTGTGATTATTTAGATCCCTATTTATCCTGGGCGGGCGTAAAAGATTCCGGTCGTGGCTGTTCCTTGTCCCAAGTTGGCTTTGAGCAATTAACGCGACCCAAATCCTATCATTTGAGAAATAAAACACATTAAGATGCCAAACCAACGACACAGCTATTTTTATCCAACACGTATAGAATACGGGCCGGGCGTGATTCAAGAATTGCCATCCATGATCAAGGAATCAGGGCGCTCTAAAGGACTCCTGGTAACAGATCAAGGACTGGAATCAGCGGGAATTCCTGAAAAGGTTCGTCACCTTTTTACTGATTCAGGGATTGAACTTATAACCTATAACGAGGTGAAGTCTAATCCAACCTGCGATAATGTATATGCTGGAACCATCGTTTATAAAGAAAGTGGTTCAACCTTTATTGTTGCTTTGGGTGGCGGGTCACCCATGGATGTGGGTAAAACCATTAAAGTGATGGCCACACATGAGGGTCCTTTAGAACAATATGATGATGCTTTGGGTGGCGATTGTTTGATTCAGAATAATATGCCGCCCTTTTATGCTGTTCCAACGACTGCCGGTACTGGAAGTGAAGTGGGACGAAGCAGTGTAATTTTAATAAAAGCCACCAATAAGAAGACCATTATTTTTTCACCCTTCATGTTGCCGGATATTGCCATTCTGGATCCGGAATTAACTGTTGGGCTTCCAGCCGGTTTAACGGCCGCCACAGGTGTCGATGCATTTGTTCATAATCTAGAAGCATTTTGGGTGGATGCATTTCATCCATTTGCCGATGGCATTGCTCAGCGCGGTATGGCATTATGTGTGAAAAATTTGGAACGTGCTGTTGTAAATGGCCAGAATATATCTGCTCGAGGAAATATGCTCATGGCCTCCTCCATGGGGGCTACCGCTTTTCAAAAAGGACTCGGAGTTAATCATGCTATCGCCCATGCTTTAGGTGTGTATTATGACTTGCATCATGGTTTGGCAAATGCGACCCTTCTTATTGGAACTACAAAATATAATATAGAAGATGAAAATGCTCGGGCAAAACTTGCATCGCTCGGGTCGGTTTTGGGTGTCAAAAATGATGCAGATGAAATTGTTGCTATGATGAGTAATTGGCTGCGTCGATTAAAATTGCCTTCTGATTTAAAATCTTTTCAGATTGACTCAAATGATTTAAAAAAGATTGAGCAATACGCACTGGCAGATCCATCCTGCCCAACAAATTCTCGAAAAGTGGTGGCCGGAGACGTGATTAACATTCTTGAAAGATTGATTTAAATGGTTGTAAAAGGAATCACATTTGATTTGTGGGATACAGTTTTAATCGATGATTCGGATGAATCAAAAAGAGCAAAAGCAGGATGTCCAACAAAGTTGGTTGAAAGACGAGAATTAGTTCATGCAGCTACATCAAAACTGACTGATATTTCCTTTAAATCTGTTTCTGATATTTATGATGAAGTGGATTCTGATTTTAGAAATGACTGGCACAATAATAATATAACAAGGACCGTTGTCCATCGTTTAAATCAAATTTTAGATAAATTAAATGTATCGCTGTCAGAAGATGAAATGATTGAACTTGTACGCCTTCATGAAGAAATGGAATTGGTATTTCGCCCGGACTTTGTCACAGGTGTGCATGAAGCCATCGCCCGATTATCCGAACATTATCAATTGGGCATTATATCGGATGCTATATTTAGTCCGGGGCGTGTGTTACGAACATTGCTCAGAGACGAAGGATTGTTAGACTATTTTGATACATTCGCATTTTCGGATGAAGTGGGTCATTCAAAACCGCATCAATCCATGTTTCAACATGCTTGGGAGGGATTGCATCTTTTTCCGTCTGAAGTTGTCCATATTGGTGATCGGGAGACTAATGATATTGCGGGCCCCCATGAATTTGGCATGAAAGCTATTTTATGCATTGCCGCGGTGGATAGAGGCAGTGCAAATACAAAAGCAGATGGAATCTTTAATGATTATTCGGACTTATTCGAAGCTTTAGAAAAAATTAAAGGCAGCTAAATGAAATTTTTAATTATAGATGGATATCCAGAAAAGAGTAGGTTGCAATTTGATACAGTCGGTATGACGCTGGCAGGGAAATTGAATGAAAAAATGTTATTTCAACATATGCCGGATGCAGAAACAACCATTCTCTACGCGAGTGACGATTCAACACTGTTACCTAATCTGGAGGTATTAAAGACCTTTGATGGTATTCTGTGGCCGGGGTGTAATCTAACGGTTTACCATGATGATGATGAACGTGTCCAACGGATGATTGAAATTGTAGATCTAGCTTTTGAAGCAGGCATTCCTCAATTCGGAAGTTGCTGGGCAGCACAGATTGCAGTTTACGTGGCCGGCGGAAAAGTTGCCGTAAACCCTAAAGGGCGGGAAATGGGTGTGGCACGAAAAATATATTTAACGGATGCGGGGAAGTCTCATCCCATGTATGAAGGGAAGCCACCTGTCTTTGATGGGTTCATTAGCCATGATGATGAAATTACAGTAATGCCTGAAGGAGCAACCATTTTGGCTTCTAACGATTTTACATCAATACAAGCAGTGGATGTGGCGTATAAGAATGGATCCTTTTGGGCAACACAGTATCACCCGGAATATGATTTAAAAGAAATGGCGCGACTCATCGTGGCCAGAGCAGATAAATTAACCAGTGAAGGCTATTTCAATTCCCAGGATGATATGATGAATTATATCAATATATTAGAAACGATTGCAAATGAGCCAAACCGAAAAGATTTACGCTGGATGGCAGGGATAGATGATGATCTTCTAAAGGATAATATTCGTCAATTAGAGTTTGTAAATTGGCTGAAATTTGAAATGCTGAATGACAAATAATATTAAAATGGAGCATACATCAATGATCAGAAGAAGAACATTCATTTCAGTCAATGCTGTTCTTAAAATAGAGAGGCAAAAATCATGAAGAATGCTATGACTGCCGCCCTGCACACGGGTGCCCTTTCCCTAATCCTGTATCTGGCCGCCTGTGCGGTGAAACCGGCCATAGATACTGAATATGCCAGCTCTCCCCCGTTGGCCGATGAATCAGTGAAGAAAACCATTTTATTTAATGGGATTGACCTTTCTGGCTGGGAAATACATGGAACTGAAAAATGGTATGTGGAAGGCGGAGAACTTGTTTGCGAAAGCGGCCAAGACCATAAGTATGGATATCTCTCAACCGTCAAGCAGTATAAAGACTTTGATTTTTCCTTACTTTTTAAACAGGAGTCCGATGGGAATAGCGGTGTCTTTTTCCGGTCGACTTTCGAGGACACGCTAGTAAAGGGTTGGCAGGTTGAAGTGGCACCTAAAGGTAAGGATACTGGAGGTATTTACGAATCCTATGGCCGCGGCTGGTTAGAAAAAATTCCCGACAGTAAAGAAGCTGTTTTGGCTCAAGGAAGTTGGAATAAACTTCGTGTTAAGGTGATTGACGATCATGTTCAGACCTGGTTAAATGGCATAAAAATGGTAGATTTATTTGATAAGGATATTGGAAAAGGTATTGGCTCCATTGCTCTTCAAATCCATTCTGGAGACAGTGTAAAGGTCCGCTGGCGTGATCTTCACCTTATAGAATTCAATGACACTTCAGGAAATTAATTATAAAAAATTAAAGTTATGTCCCGGGAAAATTAAAAATAATGATTGTAATCAAACATTTTCCATTAAAGTAAAAATACACGGATCAAAGAATTCTTATCGTTTGAATCTCAAAGGGTTTAAACGCAATTGTAATAGCATTTGAGTTAACCGCAAGCTCTTTAATATCTTCTTCTATTAAGTTTATCAGAAAAGCCTGTTTTATATCCAAACCAAATGTGATTTCAGCTCCGTTCTTTTGCCCATATGATTCATACATTCTGACAATTGTTCCTTTTCCATTTTCAGCTTTTTTCACTGCAGAAACAATGACATTTTCACAATCAATGGATACAAAAGACCATTGTGATGATATGGTGCCTTCATGGGAAGCAACAGCCCTCATATCCACAGGCACATTTAATTCATAAGCATTTTGAATAACTTTCCCTTGAATATGGTCACCTTCATGGGGAAAAATCGAATAAGTGAAAACATGCTGTGCGCGGTCAGCTGTTGGATCTGGCCAATTCGGGCTGCGTAACAGATTAATGTCAATGACGTTGCCTTCTACATTGTGGCCGTATTTACAATCATTCATCAAAGCCACACCATAATCCGGTTGTGACAGGTCAATCCATTTATGGGCGGCAATTTCAAATTGCCGTGATTCCCATTTTGTATTGTTGTGATTGGGCCTTCTCACATATCCAAATTGAATATCTGAAGTGGATTCGGTTGCATGAATATCCACAGGGAATGCGGTGCGGAGCATTTTATTGTCTTCTTCCCAATACACATTGGTCACAAAATCCAACCGCCGGGAACCATCAATCAGTATAATTTCCTGTGTTAGGGTGGATGCTCCAAAATTTCTTTCCTGATGCATGATTACTTTGGGTCCATCGGTTAAAGATTTGGAATGCTTCAACTTAAATTGCCCAGCAATATTCTTTTCATAATCCATGGGAAAATCCCAGGCATCCCCATCATCTTCATAAACAGTTAAATCATTTCCGATTTTACCTTCTTCCAATGCTTCTCGCTTATTTTCTTTATCAAAGATTGAATCAATAAATCCTCCAGAATTGAACGTCACTTTAAGTATATCATTTTCGATAGATGATTCTGTGGCCTTTGAATGGAATGAACGGTTTTTTTCCTTTCGATTATCGACAACACAATATCCCATGGCTGGAATGGCCGCCTTCTGCCAATGATTATTCATTTTCAGCCATTTGTGCATTTCCCAGGATAAACTATTTCGCACCAAAACGGGATTTACAAATTCTTTCGTATTGATTTCAGCTGAAATAGAATCCCAAGCTGTGTTCGTTAATTCAATGGTACGATTCATTATGTCTTCATAGCGAACCAAGGATTCATCATAAACACGTTTAATGGACGAGCCCGGAAGAATATCATGGAATTGGTAAAGTAATACTTCCTTCCACATATCTTCAATTTTGTCTATGGGATATTGGACATCTGAAAAGTGCTCACCTAAAACTGATACATATTCCAAATCGCAAAAGGCCAATTCCAATTTGCGGTTATAGCGTTTACTTCGCCCTTGAGTAGTTAATGTTCCTTGATGATGACCCAGGTATAATTCCCCAATCCATGTCTGGAATTTGTCTTGATCCTGTTCCAGTTTTTTGAAAAAATCGGAAACAAATCCTTTATACACCCGGGACATTCCTTTGAAGTTTTCCGATCGTTTTAATCGTTCCAAATGGTCACAACTGGGGCCACCGCCGCCATCACCAATCCCATAAATCATGAGTGCATGTTGAGTTGATTCCTTATCCTGGTAATTGGACTCAATTTTTTTAACGGCTCTCGGTGCTGCCGGGCCGTTGTACGTATTTTCCGGTGGCATATGGACCAAAACTTTGGAGCCATCAATACCTTGCCAAAAAAATGTTTCATGGGGATAACGAACATATTTGTCCCAAGACAATTTGATGGTGGTGAAATAATCTACACCTGATTTTTTCATAATCTGGGGGATAGCCCCGGAATAACCGAACACATCGGGCAAAAACAGATTTTTCAAATCATGGCCAAATTCTTTTTTGAAAAATGCTTTCCCGTATAAAAACTGCCGAACGAGAGATTCACCATTGGGAATATTGGTATCCGATTCCACCCACATACCACCCAAAGGTTCCCACCGCTTGTTTTCGATGGCATTTTTCATTCTGATATACAATTCCGGATATAGATCTTTCATCCACTGGTATAATTGCGGCTGACTGGCACCAAAAAGATAATCGTCATATTCATTCATCAAATGAAGCGTATGGGAGAAAGTTCGGGCTCCTTTCCGAATCGTCTCCCGAATGGGCCATAACCAGGCCAAATCTATATGAGCGTGACCAATGGCGCTGATTGAAAGGGTCTTTTCCGTATTTTCTTTTTCCAGTTCTGCTCCAAGGATTTCACGAGCCTTTTGAACAGATTCATCCGCAAAATTTCCCAAAACACTCATAGTTTTATCCAAAGCAGTCAGCAGCTCGGTAAATCGTTCAGTCTCCGGTTCAAAATGCATGCATAAATCCAAAACAGTTTCGTAGTCATAATACAAATAATAGATTTCTTTATTTTGAATAGCCACATAAGCTTCTACCAATTCGCCATTATTTCTCAGATTACCGAATAAATCATTATTCCCAGCATCTGCCCAAAAGTGAATGGCTTTTCCGCCTTCACACTTTTCTGTAATTGGAATAATCTTTTTTACGGGCCGCCCTTCATAATCATTATCTGGCGGTCCAAATTGGGAATATCGCGTTGTTAAACAGTATTGCGGATACCCATTTTCATCCACCACACTGGCTTCACCGCTGATATCTATAATGCAGACAACTTTTTCTCCAGCGATATTGTCAGGGATTACACTGGTAAAACGCATCCATGCACAATCAAAAAGATCGCCCCAACGATCTCCGATCAATAGTGATACATGGTCACCAGTTTTTCGATCGGCATAAGGTACCGGTTCTTTTGTTTTCCATACGTCTACAGATAAATCACCAATGGATGTATAAATATGTTGATCAATTTCTTCTAACATTTTTTCAAGTGCGTAAGAATTGGAATTACTGTTACTCATTTGGGGGGATATCCTCTATTTAAAACTAATATTTTGTGTTCTATATTCGCATAAATATTATTATTAATTTAATCTCTAACATAAAATCCATAATAGTATAATCGTGGCAACGAAAAATAAAAATGAAGGTGTTTGGCCGGTCATGCTGACTCCTTTCACAAAAGGTAACTCTATCGATTGGTCCGGGTTGGATCAACTGATAGACTGGTATTTGGCTGCTGACATTACCGGGCTGTTCGCTGTTTGCGGTTCCAGTGAAATGCTTGACTTAAATGTGGATGAAAGGATATCTCTGGCTGATTATACACTCCAATCTGTCTCAAATAAGGTGCCAGTAATTGTCAGTGGAGTTTTTGGTGATTCATTGGATGAACAAATTGAATTAATAAAAATAATGGATGGTCTTGGGGCGGAGGCGGTCATTTGTTTGGTGAATCAATTCGCAAAAGAAAATGACCCCTCTAATTCTTGGAAAATGAACGTTGAATATGTTTTAAAACAGACTGATAATATCAAATTAGGATTGTACGAATGTCCTTTGCCTTTCCATCGTTTGTTATCAATCGAAGAAACAAAATGGGCTGCAGAAACAGGTCGCTTTGTATGGATGAAGGAAACATCTGAAAATCCAAAAATATTTTCTCAAAAAGTTCATGCTGCTCAAAATTCATTACTTAAAATACTTAATGCCGATGCCCGGTTCCTGTTGGAAAGTTTGAATGATGGCGGTGCAGGATATTGCGGGATTGCAACAAATTTTTATCCAAATCTTCTTTCATGGATGTGTCTACATTATAATGATCAAAATAATTATGTGAATGCATTGCAAGATTTTTTTAACAATAACCAACCGATTATAGATCATAAGTATTTACAAAATGGAAAGGTATTCTTACAGATATCAGGGTTAGATATTCTTACGGATTGCAGAGTGAATTCATTTGACTTCAGCGATTTGGAATATAATGATTTGAACCATTTGAGGGAAAACATTAAGCAAATGGAACTCGCATTAAATTGAGTCAGAATGAAAATTGATATCCAAAATATCCTAGAGAAAATAAAAACAGTAAAAATTGCCGTATTTGGCGATTTATGTTTAGATGCATATTGGATGATGGATCCGGACGGCGGTGAAGTTTCAGTTGAAACAGGGCTGAAGGCCCAGGCGGTACGAGAACAAAAATACACCCTCGGCGGTGGGGCAAATATTATAGCAAATCTTGCAGCATTGAATCCCGCTGAAATAAAGGCAATTGGCGCTGTAGGAGAGGATATGTTTGGGTATGAAATGCTTCGTCAATTCAAGGATATAAATATCAATACAGACGGCATTGTGAAAAATGACAAACAATTTAATACGATCGTATTCTGTAAACGTTATCTGAATCTTCAAGAACAACCGCGCATTGATTTCGGTTTTCTTAATGAATTATCTGATAAAACATCAAAGCAGTTATTGTCCTCTATCGAAGCAGCACTCATGACGAGTGACGCAGTTATTTTAAACCAGCAGGTCCCAGGGAGTTTGGATAGCAGCAATTTTATTTCCAATTTAAACGTTCTTTTAGAAAAGCATGACCATAAAATTGTTATTCTGGATTCACGGGATTATTCAAATCAGATACATCATGTGATTCTTAAAACGAATGAAGTGGAATCGGCACGACTCAATGGAATTGATGCATCTACTAACGATTCATTTACTGCGCAGGAAATCATTCGATTTGGCGAATCCCTTTTTCATAAAAATATAAAACCGGTCTTTATCAGTCGCGGTGAGCATGGATCAATTTGCGTGGATGAGAATGGTGCCGTGGAAATTCCCGGAATCCATATTGTGGGCCAAGCGGATCCTGTGGGTGCTGGCGACACCATGGTAAGTGCTTTGGCCTGCTGTTTGGCTGCATCATTTTCACCGGAAGAAGCTGGACATTTTGCCAATTATGCATCTGTTGTTACTGCCCAAAAACGTTTTCAAACAGGGACGGCCTCAGGTAAAGAAATTTTTGAACTCACTAAGAATTCCAGTTTCGTTTACAATCCAGAATTAGCTGAAAATATTCAAAAGGCACACTACGTTAATGGTACAAAAATAGAAATTTGCAGTAATGAAATAACTACAGGGAGGATCACCCATGCTGTGTTTGATCATGATGGCACAATCAGTATCTTGAGAGAAGGCTGGGAAACGGTCATGGAACCGGTGATGGTGAAAGCCATCCTTGGAAATAAAATGGGTGCCGCTGATAAAAAACTGATTGAGAATGTCCGCAGAAGAGTACTGGAGTTCATCGATAAAACCACCGGCATCCAGACCATCCTGCAAATGGAAGGATTGGTGGAAATGGTTCGGGAGTACAACCTAGTGCCGAAAAATGAGGTAATGGATAAATTTGGCTATAAGAAATCTTATAATGATGCTCTCATTGACATGGTAAACAAACGGGTTGAAAAACTAAAGAATGGTGAAGTGTCCGTGGCAGATTATACGGTAAGCGGCGCCGTTGAATTTCTTCATGTTTTTAATAAAAAAGGTGTCACTCTGTATTTAGCAAGCGGAACGGATCAGGATGACGTATTCGAAGAAGCCACTCTGCTGGGATATGCCGATTTATTTAACGGCGGAATTTTTGGTTCGATAGGAGACGTGAAAAAATATTCCAAAAGGAAAGTTATCCAAACTATCATCAAAAAGAATGATTTGCACGGAGATGAATTGGTCACATTTGGCGATGGTCCAGTTGAAATGAAGGAATGCCGCAGGGCTCAAGGAATCGCTGTGGGTATTGCCAGCAATGAAAATAGCGGCATAGGATTAAATCTGGAGAAAAGAACGCGTCTGATTCACTCCGGTGCTCATTATGTAATTCCAGATTTTTCCCAGAAGGAAGCACTGATAAATTTATTAATTAATGATTAATTTTGGGCAGGTGCAGAAATAAATGAGTATAATTGTAACAGGCGGCGCTGGAATGATTGGAAGCAATATCATCAAAGGGCTGAATGATGGCGGGAAAAATGATATTATTGTTGTTGATAATCTAAAAGACGGGAAAAAATTCTGGAATTTGACAGAATTAAATATATCTGATTATTTTGATAAAATTGATTTTTTAGATAAAGTCCGGAATAAAAAAGAGTTTGAGAATGTGGAAGCCGTCTTCCATAAAGGCGCTTGTTCTGTTACCACAGAGTGGGATGGCCAATACATGATGGAAAACAACTATGGATATTCGAAAATGCTTCTGCATTATTGCTTAGAAAGAAAAATTCCTTTTTTCTATGCATCTTCAGCGGCTATTTATGGTGATGGAAGTGTATTTATAGAAGACCCAAAAAATGAAAATCCCATCAATATTTATGGATATTCAAAATATTTATTTGATCAATATGTTCGCCAAAATAAAACATCTTTTGAAAGCCAAGTGGTAGGTTTTCGATATTTCAATGTTTATGGACCACGAGAGCAGCATAAGGGATCCATGGCCAGCGTTGCTTTCCATTTAAACGGTCAAATCGATAGAGGTGAAAATCCTAAATTATTTGAAGGCAGCGGCGGCTATGAGAATGGTGAGCAAAGACGGGATTTCATTTATGTTGGGGATGCAGTAAAAATTAATCTATGGATGATGAGACACTCAGACGTTTCAGGAATTTTCAACATCGGTACCGGGAAGAGCCAAACCTTCAATGAAGTTGCAGAGTCCGTCATAAAGTATCATGGCAAAGGAGAGATTGAATACATTCCATTCCCAAATCATCTTAAAGGAAGTTACCAGAGTTTTACGGAAGCGGATTTAAATAAATTACGAGCGACGGGTTATGACGAATCCTTTAAGACAGTTCAAGAAGGTGTGGATGAATATATGGAATGGCTTCATCGGAATTAAGTTTGATGATTATAGTTTAATAATTTTTTCTACAATACTAGATGTACTTTGTCCCGACCGAAATGGGATAACTTTTATTTCTCCCCCGTTCTCTGTAACGGTATCAGCACCAACAATTGTTTCCGCCGAATAATCCCCTCCTTTCGTCAATACATCGGGTAATAATGATTTAATGATTTTTGCAGGTGTTTCCTGATCAAAAATAACGACCAAATCCACCGACTCTAATGCATCCAGAATTACTGCCCGGTCTTCCTGGCTTTGAATGGGACGGGCCTCCCCTTTCAGGCCACGAACTGAAGTGTCGCTGTTCAAAGCTGTTACTAATTTATCACCGCAAGCTTTAGCTTCAGTTAAATATTCCACGTGACCACGATGAAGAATATCGAAACAGCCATTGGTAAAAACAATTTTCTGCCCGGATAATTTCCAATCATCGACCTGTTTTTTCGCCTCGTCCCAGTTATTTGCTATCATTTATTCGCCCTGGCTAATCCAGTTCTTTTATAAAAATATTCCGATATAAAACTGTTGTTTCCCAATCATGATTTTGCAGTCCGATAAACCCCTCCCGGGCAAAATCCTTGATTTTCCCGCGGGGCTCTGCAATCCAGTCAATTACTTTGACTCCATTCAGAATTACGGTGATCTTATCACCTTTAAAAGTGATGGAATAATGATTCCATTCACCGGGGCCCTTCGTCGCATCGGTCATAGGAGGTTCGGCATCATAAATGGCGGCGGTTCGATGGATACCATCTCTGGAATTATCTATTTGCACTTCAAAAGAGTGTCCCACATAATAATCGTCATGAGGAGCACCTGGAATTCGCAGAAATATCCCTGAATTTGATTTTTCATGGTCTACCATGAATTCCAAATCCAGTGAAAAATCTTTATACATTTTTTTCGCATACCAGAAAAGACCCATTCCTAATCTGGATTTTAAAACGCCCGTTTTATGGTCCAGCTCAAAATAACCGGGACCATAGTGGTTCCAGCCATGCTTGGAAAACCGGCCATTGTTATCTTGGGAAAGAATTTCATTCCAGCCTTTATAATAAGTAATACCATCAATATATTTTTTCCCTTTTTCAACCGTAGGCATGGGATTCAATACAATTTGTTCCTGCTCCAGTTCTGTGGCTAAAATTCCAAAATAATTTTGGCGGGTAAGTTCAGCCAGGACATCATGGACATTTGCCTTCCCTTCTCCGAAGGGAACAGTATTTGCTTTTTTTGAGCCGAATGCATCCAAGTCTTCTAAATGGATATCTAATATTCTTCCTTCCAGCAATTTCAGGCCTTCAATAGCGTTTACACCGGTCCGCAGCCAGTGTCCTATATCTGCACAGGCGCCAATTCGTTCATCCAGGCCCTTGATATGATCTAAAACCGTTTGTGGATAGGCATATTTTGACGGATAGGGATGGTTATGGATCGCCACTTGAACGTCATATTTCTTCACCATTTTTTCAATAATGGAATAATCATCATAACTGGGTTCTGTTACAATAGTCCGGATACCCATTTTCCTGGCAAACTCAAATACAACTTTCGTACTTTTTTCATTATTATCGAATCCCACCACACCGTAATTCATCAGTGTAATGTTATGATCTTTCAATGATTTCTTTATTTTAGCTATATGCTTATTGGATAAATCATGACTGAATTTTACATCCGGTTTATTTTTATCCAAGACCTGCCCCGGGTACGCTTCCAGATAATGAAGATCCAGTTCCTGAAGCATATCCAATGTTTCATAAAACGAGAATTTTCTAAAGGTCCATGCTTGTGAGCCCAGTTTCAAATCCTGAATGCGCGCGTCAGAATAATTATTCTTTGGTGAAGATGATTTTGCGTCAGACGGCAGAATGAATAGAACTGCCATTAAGATAAGAATAATGTATTTTTTCACTGCAATACCTGTTGAGTTATGATTTCTTTTTTGGATTCCACTCTCCCCGAGCAACGGCTGGGATAAACGTATCCAGGTTTTCCGGTGGGAACTGGATGGTTTTCCCCTGCTCTGCGCTCATATAGGCTGTCATGAGCAATTCGGTTACATTGACACCGTCACTGAAGTTTTCATCCGGCCTTTTATTTGCCAGAAACGATTCCACCATATGGCGGTTTTCAGCTGTGTAGCCGTAGACTTCTGCTTCATTACTAACTACCGGCATTACACCTGACTCAGCATTTTGTTTTTCAACCAGGTCTTCACCCTGGCTCCCTGTTACTTCCCGGCTGAAAAATAATTTCAGATCCGTGTCCAACGTATTGACAAACATGGAATATTCCGGCCCAAAGAGTTCCATGCTTAATCGCAGGCCAGCGCCTACAAAACACCAGGATGTCGTTGTCTCTACAATAAGATTCTGTCCATCTTCTGTTTGATATTCAATTAAGGAACGGGCAAAATCTTCGGAAGGACGATTTCGATAGTCCAATTTTCCATCGCTGTTTTCAGTTAACTTATCTGCATATTTTGGTCCCTGCCATTTTAAACAGGATGCATAAGCATTTACGCTGACTGGTGTAAGAGATTCACGCGGTGCACCAGGAGCTGTAAGCATAAACCGGGCTTCTTCGACGGAATGGCACATCATATCATTCAACACCCCTCCGCCTTGTAATTCCCCTTCCCAGAACCAGGGCATATGGGGACCGCTATGCTCTTCAGCTGCCCGAGCCAAATAGGGGCGGCCTGTCGTTGCAGCACCTCGAGCCCAGATAATTTCCTTGCCGCGGGTAATTGAAGGGGAGAAAATCTGGTTTTCTAAATACCCGTCCAAAAGACCTACACTTTGGGTCAATTCCATCACCTTTTTTGCTTCCGCTACATTACGGCCCAAAGGTTTTTCACAGGTAACGCCAACCAACTCCCCTTTACCAGATAAAATGGCGCTGGCGATCTCTTCAAATGTTTCAATCCGGACAAAGTTTGGCGAGCATACCCATAACGCTTGAATGCCGGGATCTGCAATCATCTCTGTAATCGAGTCATAGGCTTTTGCATCATTACCAACACCAATAGTCCGCGCTAAGGCAGCAGATTCCTCAGCCGATGCTTTTGTACGGGACACGACTCCCATTACATCTACATCGCGTACAGCAATTAATGATTGAATATGAAAACGGGTTATAAAACCACCGCCAATGAATCCGATGCCTAATCTTTTGTGCGTCATTTCTATTCCTAAATCGACTTTAATTCAACTTCTGATGTATTCGAATCATCTTTAAAGAAGAAAAGAAAAATAAAAGCCATCACAGTACATAATAATGCAGG
>ERZ651768.414-NODE-414-length-32531-cov-5.430579_pt1 | contig 32531 bp, 29 predicted proteins | sample MGYA00514754_ERZ651768 | MGnify/ENA metagenome assembly ERZ651768
TCCGGTATCTGCTCAGGCATCACGGCACCGATCAGAGGCACCGCTGCCAGCACTAACAGCAACGCGCCGACAGTCAGCTTCAACCTCCGGTTGTCTTGCTCTAGCTTGTCTACCCTGGACTCAAGCAACGTCGCTTCACTCATCATCGGCACCCTTGGTTTAGAGATCACTTTGGATGCCGAAACTCTACGCCGGTAACGGCGGAGTTTCGCGGGTAGCCGTCGTAGTCGGACCGCAACCGCTACGAGTAGTGACGGCTAAGTGGGGGTAGGCCCTAAAAAAAGGGGACGATCCAAGTCCTCCACACCATCCACAAGCCATCCTTCAAAATATAGATAACTATGAGGGCAGTGGAGAAACCGAAAGTCCAAGTTTTCATCTTCATCTGGCTTTAATGCAGCCTTTCTAAATGGTCCCGAAAGCGCCGGAGACCTCGGAGATGTCGGAGACGTTTCAGGGGATATCAAGCGATATCGCGCCCAATGGCTACAAGGGTTTCGGCGCAAACCGGCGCCAGTAAAGGGTTCAGTGAAAAGGCGGGAAGAGGCTTAGGAATCCCGTGCTCTATCCACCTGAGCTACAGGGGTAAGAACTTCCGAAAGCCTTACCTACTAAGAGTTTACAGCGACATCCGGCGACCGATCAAACTGCGAAATTCAGCCTTATTTTGGCAGATTGTCCCGAAAATGTCCCAACGGAGCCATTCTCGTGGTCGGGCCGCAACCGCTACGCGCAGTGACAGCTCACTGGGGATAGCCGCGACTGTTATTCTAAGTCCGGCCTACAATGCTGCCGAGGGACGACTAATTCTCTACCAGGATAAGGAACCAGATATGGTTTTAAATGATTTAATAAAATTGGAAGATGAGCTTTTATCGGCTGAGGGGAAAGTTACCTCCGTCATTCTCGACGATACAGGTGGAACTATAACTGGGAAAATAAACGTTTCGATTTATGGTTTAGTTTACGTGAATTACAACTTAAGTAAGAACCCCGAAACACCGGGCCAAGGTGGAATGGTTGGGAACGCTAGCGCCATTGATGACGATGGAGCTAGTAACACGGCGGCACTCCATGGTGTATGGAAGCGTACAGGGCATCAAATGAAAATCTATTGCATGGATGACATTTCCGACGGAATGATTCACCTAGCGGTTGTGTCTATTGATTTTCGAGCTGATAGCATAAAAGTTGATTTCTCAAGGATTGCGAGCTAGTAAGGCTCTTAAATCGGAAGTACTAAAACGTAAGTACTATCCGTCCGATGACTAACGACGAAGTTTCGCTGGTAGCCGTCGGTTAGGAGCCTCTGACGCTGGTTAGCGCCCGAACCCCCTCCAGATCACGTTGCCCTCGTCGTCGTACAGAGCAACCATCGCCGGTTTTGCGTTGTCACTGCACCGGTGGACGGTGTTTTCAGCATGTTGGTTCCCTAGAGTTCAACACGCGTAACGCCGGGGTTCCCGTCATACCCAACAACGAATCTCTTGACATCGCCCCTGTGCTGCATACCGGCCAACTCTTCCCGTACCGCTTGTTTGATCTTTCCGCCAGTTCCCGTGGATCCATAGCCATGGATTAGCCTGACGACCCGAAAACCACGTGACCGAGCCTTGTCAATTTCGTACTTCATCTGCTGGAGGGCTTCGTGAACCGGGGGGAACCCTTTTTTAAGATTGATAGTTTTGACTTCGTCTTTAGGCCTAGGGGCTACAGAACCAACGGCAGGGTGTGCGTGTTGCTGCAAATCGCAGTATGGACATTTCCTCGCTCGGTCCGGGATTTTGTTCCCGCATCTGCGACAGGTTTTCATTCTCTGAACCCTACATGAGTACCTACTTGGATGCCGGAAACTCTAATCCGGTGGCGGCCTGGTGTCGGTTTCTGGTAGTTAGTCGAAACTCTTCTGATACCCAAACTGGATCGATACACTAGATTTCATCTGAGGCCCATTGAGGTTCTGATGAATGGGGTATGTCACTTCCATCCCGACCCGGTCAGCATAATCGCCGGGAAAGATATAGAGCAGTTGATTTAGTCCGACCCCCAATTCAGTGACTGCACCACCGTAATTTGAAGGGTTCGCCGTTTGTACTGGCGCTATGATTGAAGAATTTCGACCATCAATCGCACCTTGACGATGATGAGTCATTCGTAACGAAAGTGCTGTCTTCCGAACCAGCTCTTTTTGCCCCCAACCTGTCAATGACAGCGTGTCTCCAAAATTCCACTCGCCTTTGGCAATTACATTTCTGGATCGCAACTGTCCTCCATAAACCCATCCGTCATTGTTCGCCACATACGTCAATGCCGAAATCACGGAGGTTGATCCATCACCAATCTGCATACCGTAGGGCAGGACCATTGCTTGACGCGTGTTCATGGGTGTCAACATTTCACCTGTTACATTGTTTGCTCCGACAGATCGCTGGACCCCCACTTGCGCATGCACTCGCGCAGTGTCTCCCTCATAGAGTCTGAATAGACCAGAGAGAGAGATACTAGTCAGACCAAGGGATGATGTTGTGAAGGAACCAAGCTGGGGTCTGTCCGTCATCGGCCCCATCCCCGGATAGGTGGTCAAGTCCATACTCTTGCTCATGAGCATTCCCGTTCCCATCAGGGTTACCAAGTTACTAGGCGCGTACATCAAGTCGAGCATGGTCATATTCATCACCATGTGCTGAGGTACCACGCTCAAGCTGGTTGGACTATTGCCCACTTGATAAGGATTCGGCAGTTTGATGATCTGAGCATCAGAGAGATCGTCAGTTCCATTACGATTCCCTGCCATCCAGTTACGCATCTGTTGGATAGATACCATGAACATGCCTTTCATCTTCATTACGCTGTCACCCATTACGCCGATAGGTGCGCGATCAAGGGCACGTTCTTGTGCTAAGACCACACCGGTACAACAAAAAAGACACTGCCCATGAAGATCATTCATGGCACCGCACATCATCCAGGCACAGGCCATCGTCATCAACAGCAAACAAGTAAGAGTCACCTTATGCCGCATGTTCATCTTCCAAACCCTTCATGAAGATTGCTGTTAGATGCCGGAACTCTAAGCCGATGGTGGCGGAGTTTCGCTGGTAGCCGTCGGTCAGACGACGCGGCAGGTGAGGTTATTTGGCTAACCTGTTACCTACTTCGTCAAAGACTGGCGAAGGATGTTCTGCGCGATTAATTATAATCGTTACGTCGAGCGGGTATCCCATTGACCAATACTTGTAGCCACCGTGCTCTAACTTCGTGTATGGCTTTCCCCAGAAATACTCGACATTCCCATGGTCCCTAATGAACTGCACACAGGCCACGAATTCTTCGTCATTCTCCCAAGTCTTTCTCAACGTGTAATGGATCTCGTCGGTATGTCGTTCAAAATAGCGTGCCAAGCGCGGGTATTCCCAATGAGGCGCGTCCGGCATCGTCTTGGCGAACCGAAAATCATTCTGGTCCATGTGCGCCCCCAAATCGGCTAGTCGCTCAATTCGCGGCAACTCTTGCCAACATTCAAATAGGCATTGATCACACTGGTCTTGGAATTCATGCTTGCCAAATGGTGGTCCCTCCCAGTCTCTTTTCCTGCCCTTCATTTGGTGCCCCCCTATGCCGATCAGTTCGGCGTATCAAACTCTACGCCGGTGGCGGCGGAGTTTCGCTGGTAGCCGTTGGTTAGACGGTGCCAAAAGTCGCACCTGTTTTCATACCTGTTCGTACGTGCAGATCGTACCTAAAGCGCCGGAGCGCGCATCACCTGAAGACCGCCCGCGAACGGCACCTGTTCCCTGTTCGATGGGGTGCTAACGTCGCGGAATCACCAGGGTGTGCACGATGCTCCCGTCTGTGCTGGTGACGGCCACCTTGAGTTCGGAGGTCGTGGCGTCTACGCGCGCGACCTGGTCCTGGCCAACGACAAGCAGGTGATAGGAGTGGTCCACGTCTGGCCCCGGCGGCGCATACGAAAAACGATGCCGATGCCCGGCAATCACCAGGTCCACGGCCGCCTCGTTGGCGGTCTCGACCCAAGCATCGGGTCCGTCGACCAGCCAGCCCCACCCGGGCTGGTGCATCACGATGACACGGAACGGCGCCTCGGAAACACGGGCCGTGGTCTTCACGTGTTCGCGGAACCATGCAAGTTCGTCGGCGCGGTAAGGCACAGTCCGGTTCAGCTCCGCGTACACATTGGTGTCATCCGGCTTGTCTTCACCGGTGTCGAGGACTATCAAATGGACTGGCCCGGCGTCTCGCGCATAATAAAATCGACCCTCCGGCACCGGGACGTAGTCAAAGAGCCGTCGGGCGAACGGGCCGCGTAGCTCGTGGTTACCGCGGGCGTAAATGAGAGGCTTGGTGTGCGCCAAGCCGGCCGTGGTCGGACGGAGCCAGGCACGGAACAAGTGCTCCTCGGTGTCGATCCAATGGAAGGCGTCGCCCGTGTGTACCAGAAAATCTGTGGAGCCCCAGTCTATGGCCTGGTTCAACCTATTGATGCGGCCTGTATCCTCATGCGTGTCTGTGACGACGCTGAAGGACACGGACGGGCTACGACGATCGAACGTAATGAATTGGTGCGGCCCGCTGCGAACGTCCAACCCTTTGTCCGGCCAGTATGCGTTGAGCTTCACGACGCGAGTCGCGACGGCCTCATAGCTGTAGCTGGTGCCGGGCAACAGTTTGTTGAGGTGCACGACGTGGCGTGTGCCGACCGGAACTAGACCATCCAACTGAGGCTGGGCCACCATCGAGAGGTCGCTGCCAGGCCCGTATCGGACCTCCGCATGGCTGGGCGTGTCCGTGAGCCAGACGATCGTCACCGTCGTCTCGCTCGTCGCCACCAGATACGGACCTTCGATGATAACCGGCCGCGTGTCGAAGACCCTGTAAGGCTCGGATTGGGCAAGGACCGGAGCAGCCACTGCGAGTATCGCGACAGAGAGGATCAGCGCCCGACGAATCATGATTCTCCTATCGCACCGTTTCCTGAGAAATCTTCATAGCTATCGTTGACACCTCGAATCGTCGTAGTAGGTGCCTAAACTCTACGCCGGTGGCGGCGGAGTGTCGCGGGTCCCGTCGCCTGTCGAATTGCTAAGGGCGCGATGAATCGTCGCCGAATCGGGGATTTGGTGTGGGCAGCTTCGCGTCTACTTCGCTGCGCCATCGCTCGAGTAGCTCATACATCTCTCTCACCCTGCCCGGCATCTCGTCGACGAGATCGTTCTGCTCGCTGACGTCGTTGTCGAGATCGAAGAGCTGTAGGCGCACGTGCTCAAACGACTCGATGAGCTTGTAACGACCCATTCGAACGGCGCTCCCGGGAAAGCCGCCCTGGTTGCCGTAGTGCGGGTAGTGCCAAAAAAGGGCGTCTCGTTCCAAGGTGCCGGTGCGTTCGAGCAACGGGACCAGGCTGATGCCATCGACGTGTTGGGCCGAATCGAGTGGCAAGCCTGCCATTTGTAGGATCGTCGGGTAGAAGTCCGTGCTGATCACCGGATCATCGATGACGCTGCCGGGTGCCGTATGCCCGGGCCACTTGATGATCATCGGCTCGCGAATCCCACCTTCATAGAGCCACCCCTTACCGGCCCGCAGCGGCAAGTTCGAGGTTGGATACCCCTCTGACGTTGACAGGCCGCCGTTGTCCGACATGAACACGACCACGGTTTCGCGCTCGAGCCCGAGCTCTTCGATAGCGTCCAGCACCCGGCCAACGCTGCTGTCCATGCTCTCGACCATGCCAGCGTACACCGCGTGTTGCTGCACTAGTCGTACCCGGCGCGGCGGTTCCTCGCCGAAGATCGGCCCCTCGAAATCTGTTGCCGCCCACTTCTTCTCGTACTTGTTCGCCATCTCTTCCGGGGCCTGCAGGGGCGTGTGGACTGTATAAAACGATAGGTAGAGCAGGAACGGCGCGTCGCGGTACTGCTCCAAGAACCGAATTGACTCGTCTGCGAGGCGCGCCGTGAGGTGCTCTCCCTCTGGTCCGTCTAGCAGCTTCGGGTTGTCGTAAGGGGAGAAATAACCGGCGAAGGGCATACCGGCCTCATAGCCGGCAACGTTCACATCGAAGCCCTGGTCCTCCGGGTAGTAACCCTCACCTCCCAGATGCCATTTGCCGAAGAAGCCGGTCGAGTAGCCAGCGTCCCGGAGACGCTCGGCGATCGTCACCTCCTCGAGCGGAAGATAATCGAGGTACGGCGCCGGCAGCAGCTTACCCACCATGTTGCCGCCGAACCAATTGGTGGTGTCGGTACGGGCCGGGTATCTACCGGTAAGGATGCTGCCCCGGGTAGGAGAGCACACTGGCCCGGCCGCGTATGCGTTGGTGAATCGGGCCCCCTGCGCCGCCAGCCGATCGACGTTCGGAGTCTCATAGAAGCTGCTGCCATACACCTCGACGTCGGCCCAGCCGAGATCGTCGACCAGAACGAACACGAAGTTAGGCAGCGTGGTGGCACCGCCAACATTAGGTGGTGTCGAGGTGCCGGCGCAGGACGCCAGAACACCGGCGAGCAGGAAGAAGGTACGGGCCAGAATGCTTTGATGCGCCGTCATTCTCGTCGCTCCTTGAGGTGCGGTTACGGTTTCTTGTGCAGTACGGAGGCTACTTTGGGATGCGTTAAACAGCAGGCTCACTGTACCAAACGGTTATATCGCTCCAAGATTGCACGCAATCGGTCGTGGTCCAGCGCTTCGGAGCGGTTGCCATCCCGCCCCACCATGGTCTCGGCAGCGATCAACGCGTTGATGATGGCCTCTTCCGTGGCTTCAACGGTGGCGTCGAAAACGGGGGTAATCTGGGAGTTGCTGAGCATCGTGAGCTCGGCGAAAGGCCGAGAGCGCGCAGCGTTCGCGTTGGCGGTGGAAAAGGCAACGAAGATGTCACCCGATCCGTTACCCGCGGTGCCGCCCGTACGCGCGACCCCTAGGGAGGCCCGGCGCGCGATCCTCTTGAGCTGGTGGGAAAGTAGCGGGGCGTCGGTTGCCACGACGATGATGATCGAGCCGCGGTTGGTATCGATGTCCGGGGCCTGCGGGGGCTCTGGTAGGCGCGCCTCATCGCGCATGATCTCCCGACCCACCGGAACCCCGGCGATCGTAAGCTGCCGGCGGCCGCCGAAGTTGGCCTGTACGAGAACCCCGACCGTATAGGTTTCCCCACCGAGTTCGACGATTCGCGATGACGTCCCGATTCCGCACTTGAAACCGAGGCACCGCATGCCGGTCCCACCGCCGACGTTGCCTTCGTCAACTGGTCCGGACGCGGCGTTCTCAAGCGCCGCGTACACGTGCTCCGGGCGAACGTGGAAGCCGTTGATGTCGTTGAGTGAGCCGTCATAGGTCTCGGCGACCACAGGCAGCGACCAGGGTTGGAAGCTAGATCCTCGTTCGGCCTGCCAGCCGATGATTGTGTCACGCACCACCCCGACGCTGTGGGTGTTGGTGATTGCGATCGGCCCCTCGAGAAAGCCAGATTCCTCGATCCAGGTTGTGCCTGTCATCTCCCCGTTGCCGTTGAGCGCGAACCATCCGCTGAATACCGGATCGGAAGGATCGTCCCAGCGCGGGACGATCACCGTCACCCCGGTGCGTACCGGACCCTCACCGACGCGCAGTTCTCCTTCCCCCCGGATTAGCGTGGTATGCGCGACCCGGACGCCGCTGACATCTGTGATCGCGTTCAGGGGGCCGGGCGATCCGTCGAACGGTACGCCGAGATCCCTGGCCCGCGCCCCTTGTTGCGCCATCACGGGTCCTGCTGCGGCGATCAAGAAAGCAACGAGCACCGCTGAAGCGCAACCAAAACGAAACCTGTGGGAGTTTATTATCTCGAGCTTGTCCAGCCTGGCATCGACTACGGTCGGTTCACTCATCGTCGGCTCCCTCCATGAAGATCGCTATTGGATGCCGGAACTCTACGCTTGTGGTGGCGAAGTTTCCCGGGTGCCGTCGATCAGGTGGTGTTCACTCCCGCCGTAGCTGCCGCAGTAGTTCTTCGTTACCCTCGACATCGAGAAAGGTGTCCCACTCAAGGAAGTAGCCCTCCGGATCGTAGCCGACGAAGACCCGCACGTGGCCGCTCTCGTCGCCGATCTCATCGCTGCGCAGCTCAAACCCGGCGGCACCCTTTATGTACTCGAACCAGGCGTCGACATCGTCGACGAACAGCGAAACGGTCACACCCTTTTCATCGGTGGCTTGGTGTAGGCCACGTTCGCCATCGACGATGCCGATGAAACCCGAGGGGGACGCCTGGTGGGCCCAGGCCCAGCCTTGATCGACGATCGGGCCGGCACCGAGAATCTCGGTGTAGAAGCGATTGGCGGCGGTGGTGTCGCGGTAGTAGAGCCAAAGGATCGTGGCCCGAACGCCGAGCTCCGGCGGCCGGCTTGAGTCCGCACTCGGGTTCGGATACAGGGGCCGCAGCTGTTCGAGAGCCGGAAGCAGGTGCTCGTTTTCCTCATGTGGTTCGAATCGCTCGAACTCAAGGAAGTAGCCCTCGGGGTCAATAGCGACGAAACCGACGTGTGGTCGCCCGGTCGCGGGTTGAAACTCTGCACGCATGGGAACCCCGGCGTCCGTCAGATACTCATACCACCCTTCGACTTCGTCGGTTACCAACGCTAGGGTCGCCGTCTTTGGCTCGGCGGCGGAGTGCATGCCGCGCTTGGCGTCGACGAGCGTCAGGTACGAGGTCGGAGCGACCCTGAGGATCTTGGCGAAGCCGTAGTCGGCTACCGTCTGCAGGCCCAGGATTTTGGTGTAGAACCCCCACGCCGCCTCGACGTCGGCGTAATAATAGAAGGCGTTGGTGGCATCGACGCCCGGTCGCACAGGCTTAGCCTCCGTCACCGGAGTGGGGTTGGAACTGCAGGCTACGGAAAGCGACATCAGGGCGATGGCGGTGAGCATTGTGACCATCCGATGCTGGCGCAAGGGAAGCCTCCTACGGCTGGAGTCTCGAAACATTCCTTCCCTGTCATCTTACCGGTGTCAGCGCTACCACATCGCGCTCTGTCCGACTTTTTGCCGTGATCTTCCGTCGTTGCTTCATTCGACGATCAGGATATGCTCACCTCGTCTTTCTGATCTTGAGACTTTCACACATCGTTTCGCAATGTGACACTGTGACTGGACAGGCCTTCGTAGGAACAACAAAAGATTCAGGGAAAGTTGTGAGAGGCTCATCCATACAAAGCACCCCACCCCCATTGCTACGGGGACAGTTCCTCCACCTCGTATTTCTGGCCACGGCGATTACGCTTCTCCTGGTGTTATCCAACCCAGGCCCTGCATACTGGCAGGGGATCCCGGTCTCCGTTTGGTTCTGGTCGGCCTTGTCGATTCCGATCCTGCATCAGGTCTATGTCTTACTATGCTGGAGGTTGGAGCTTCGAAGCCAATCTGTGACATCCAGATGGGGGCTCAAACGGGGCTTCCGCATCTATACCATCGGCTTCTTCGTGCTCTTCAGTAGTCGCTTTCTGAGCCTGCTGCTGCTGGCAGTCGCGGACCAGGCCAGCCTACCGATGTCCATGGGTCTGCGATGGGCCTTAGCTACCCCAATTTTTCTCGTGGCTGGCTACGCGATGTTCTCCGTCAAGCACTACTTTGGGTTCCAGCGGGCAGCTGGAATCGATCACTTCGATCTCGCGTATCGGACCAAGCCGATGGTCCGTGACGGTATGTTCAGGTGGACGAAGAATGCGATGTACACCTTTGCTATCCAGGCGACGTGGTTATTCGGAATCCTGGCCGCTTCCAGGCTGGCCATGATCGTCGCTTGCTTTCAATCAGTCTACGTCTGGGTGCACTATTTTGGGACTGAGAAGCCGGACATGGACTATATCTATCATCGCTGACCCATCCGCCTGTCCGGTCGCGCCGCGACCCGTCGTATTATTGGATGTCGCCGTTGGTGATCGCGACGCGAAGAGGCATTGTCAGTCGGCAAACGAGGCAAGCCAATCTAGGCAGACGGCCAGCGTCGTCAGAGCAGAAGATAACTAAGAACTACCGTTTGTTTGTTCATCGCCAACCATCCGTAATTTCCAGGAACTTATCGATCTCGTCTTCATTGTTAAAAAGAGCTGCGCCAACCCGGATCTTTACTCCTTCTTCGCGGAGGGTTGCCTGGACAGCTGCCTTGTCGAGCGATTGACGAACAGTTTCGGGGTCGTGATTGTGCTCGAAAAGGACGATGGCGGAGCCGTTTCCCGGAGGGGTCAGTAGCCGGTGGCCCTGGGCCATTAGGCCATCGTACAGGCGCCGGGCAAGGGCAACAGTGTGGCGTTCGATGTTGGCGATGCCGACGTTGTCCAGGTAATCAAGTGCGGCGCCCAGCTGATAGATGGCACCGAAAGCAGGTGTGGCATAGAGATACTTGCGAGCGTCGTCGTGTAGTTCGAAATGAAAATCGGGAAGTTCTTGGGCGATGTTGAGCGAGCCAGATCGATCGGGCTCTATTGTGTCCAGAAGCTCTGAGCGTACGAAGAAGGGGGCGACACCGTAGCCGCCGAGCAACCACTTATAAGTTCCCGCCGTCAGAAAGTCGACACCGGTTTTACGAACGTCCAGCGGTAGCATACCGATTCCCTGGATGGCGTCGGTGTAAAGGTACGCACCGTGGCCGTGGGCGAGGTCTGCAAGGGCCCGCAAGTCGTGGGCGTATCCGTTTTGGTGCGATACCCAGGCGACTGAGACAAGGCGCGTGGCGTCATCGACTAGTTCTTCAAATTCCTCGGGAGTGGCGGCACCATTGTCACTACGAACGATGCGAAGCTCGATGCCGCGGGTCTCGGCAAGGTTGCGGTATAGGGCGTAGGTGGTCTCGTAGTGAAGGTCGTCAACGACCACGTTGTCACCGCTTCTTAAATCGAGTGATCCCGCCACCAGATTCTCCCCTGCGCTCGTAGCATCAAGAATACTGACTTCGGTTTCGACCGCCCCGATGAGCTGTGCAAACTGCTGCCGCACACGCGTTGTTTCGGTCAGCATGTCCCCGAGCAATATTGGATTGTGGCTCTTTGCCTGCCAGAAGGCGTTTCCAGCAGCGATTACCTGCTGTGGTGAAGGTGTAATGTACGGGGAATTTAGGTAAAGGTGTTCCTCGACGACCGGGAAATCGCCGCGCACGCCCAGGGGGTCGTTGATCGATTGGACGCGTTTCACTACCTCGGGTGACTTGGCCTGTTCTTTGTCGGATGGCTCTGCATCCCCGTTCTTGATGCTGAGTGGTGTGATGAAGCCAGCCGCTGAGGCCGACTCAAGAAACTGGCGGCGCGTATAGCTCAACGGATCCCTCCCATGGTTGCTAACGTCATAGTCGCTCACTTGCAGCGTACCGCACGTTGCGCAACTGACCCAAAGGGTTGCACCACTCTCGGGTGGCCGATCAAAAGTGCTGAGATATAGTCTTCTTTGGCAACGCTAAGTAATTTCAGTACCGCTAAATCGTACCCACGCGTCTAAAGGAGCGACGAGAATGACCTCACCACAAAACATTCGAGTCCAAACTTTTTTGATATTGATTGTTCTGCTGGCTTTGGCGGGAGGGTTGGCTAGCCAGCCTGTGGTCGCCCGCCCCACCAATTCGCTGGTGCTAGCCGGGGGCCTGCCCCAGCAGGCTTACCAGACATACTCCGAGTACGGTGGAAAGATCGAGGCGGCCCGCGCGGTCGTGCTTGAACGGATGAATCAATTTCCTGGTTTGTCGGTGTCGGTTGGTATTGATGGGCAGATCATTTGGGCCGAGGGATTTGGCTGGGCGGACCTTGAGCAACGTGTGCCGGTACGTACTACCTCTCGATTTCGCGTTGGGAGCGTCGCAAAACCTATGACAGCGGCACTGCTTGGCCTCCTATACGAAGAAGGCAAGATCGACCTGGACGTTACCGTGCAGACGTACGTTGCCAATTTCCCCGAAAAAGAATATCCGATCACAATCCGCCAACTTGCTGGGCACTTGGCCGGAATTCGCCACTACCAGGGTGACGAGTTCCTCAACAGTGTGTATTACGCAACCGTTTCCGCCGGGCTCCCCATATTTGCCGACGACCCGTTGTTGTTTGAACCCGGTACGCGTTATTCGTACTCAAGTTACGCCTGGAATCTGTTGAGCGCTGTGATCGAAAACGTCAGTAGTGAGAGGTTCCTCGAGCAAATGCAAAGCCAAGTGTTCGAGCCTCTCGGTATGCTAGATACAACCGCTGATCAGAACGAAATGATCATCGCCGATCGTGTCCGACCCTATGTTAGGGACGATGACGGCAAGTTTCGCAACGCCCCGCACGTCGACAATAGCTATAAGTGGGCTGGCGGAGGGTTCTTGTCAACCGCCGCCGACCTCGTCAAATTCGGTCTTGCTCATATGGCTCCAGGGTTCCTTGAGGCTGAGACGCTCGACGAGTGGTTCACGTCACAGCGTATTGCCGATGGAGAGGAAACTGGTTATGGAATTGGCTGGAGTGTCTCAGGACAAGACGCTAATCGAAGGGTTGGCCACGGCGGCGGTTCGGTGGGGGGGACCACGACATTGGGTATTTACCTTGACCAGGGACTAGTTATCGCCATGGTTACTAACTTGAGCGACAGTGGTGGGTTCCCTGTTGACGAGATTGCCGAGATTTTTTTGCGATAGGGTGCAAGGTTTTCTGACAGCCAGCTCGTTTTTTCGATTCCCGCTTAATTGAGTAGCTACAAAAGAGCGTCGGTTCTTTCCCGATGGTGTCTCGCATCCTACCGTTCGATCGATATATACCCGCGGATGTCTTGGGACCTCAACTGAAAACTGTCAGTGATTGCATTTATAGCCAATTTCGCAAAATCTTGCCGGATATTGAAATGTCGGTAGGAAGTGATTTGCATCATAAGAATGCTAACCAGCTCCTCTGTTGGATCAATCCAGAAACTAGTGCCCCATATTCCTAACCACCCGAAAGTTCCCTCTGTGAGGCCTTCCCGGGACCTTGCCGGATCGGTCAACATACTGAAGCCCAACCCAAACCCGAACCCGCCGCCGCCCATGCCGTAAACGGGCATGTCGCCCGTGTGATTCGTGATCATAAGCTTCACCGTTGACGGCCTGAGCAGCCGAACGCCATCCAGTTCCCCTTCGTTCAGGATCATCTGTGCGAACCGAAAGTAGTCGGCGGCTGTCGACGATAGTCCCGCTACGCCACCGAAGTACGAGGTTGGCGACCGGATTTCTGGAGCAACTCGCAGTTTGATCGTGTTGCCCGGGCCTGATGGACTGTAGACGGCTGACACCCGGTTCACCTTCGACACGGGTACGTTGTAGAAGGTGTCTACCATGCCTAGCGGACCGAAGATGCGTTGCTGGAGAAATTGGTCGAGACGCTGGCCAGAAACCCTTTCAACCAAGAGGGCCACATAGTCGGTGGAACTTCCGTAACGCCACCTGTCCCCCGGATGGAAAGCCAGGGGGAGGGGGGCTCTGGCCACCAAAGTTTCCTCCAGAGTGGGCTTGGGACGGAGTAGCGCGCGCTCTTCTCTAGAGATGACTGTTCGGGAAGGGTCGACGCCCGCGGTATGGGTCAGGACGTGGCGGAAGGTAATGGGTTGTTTCGATGGAACCCGTTCAACACCGTTCTCGGTCCTGACGGCCACGTTCTTGCCGGCGAATTCAGGTAGGTACTTGGAAATAGGATCGTCCAGAAGAAAATAGCCTTCTTCAAAGAGCATCATGAGCGCCGTGCTCACTATGGGCTTGGTCATCGACATGATCACGAAGATCGCGTCCGCGGTCATTGCCTCGTTCTCTTCGATGTGCCGGTAGCCCTGGGCTTTGAGGTGAACAACCTTCCCCTGTCTCGCTACGAGGGACACTGTACCGGCCACCATCTTGGAGTCGATGTAGCTTTGCATTGTGGTGTCCAAAAGCTCGAGGCCCTCGGACGACATGCTCACGCTCTCCGGCTCGGCTAAGGGGAGCTGTTGCGTTTTAGCAGGTAAGGCGAATCCAATCTGGATCGCTACTGCGATGATGGCCGCAGCGGTTCTGCCGAGGTTTACACGGTTTCGTTTTGAACTCTCTTGGGGGAGTGTGAATCCTTCTTTTCTCATTACTTATCTTTTCCGGCTAAGGCAAACCGAGCTCTCCATGCTCCCCTTTATGGTGTGATATCGGCGCGATAGTTGCGCAGGAACACTAACGTTCGGGCCGCTTCTTCCATGTCGGCTGCGTTGTAGCGTACTGCGTGCGCGTCGATGCGTTCGAACATCTGCAGGTACGCGAGGATCTGACTCGGCTGGTAGTGCTTGAAGCGCACAGTAATAGCTACCGGCGTCTGCACAAGGTAGGGGTCGATCTCGCCGGCCAGTAACCGCCGCACTGCACGTTCGGCAGTCTGGCGAATAGCCGCCTGCCCCGCCTTCGGGGTCAGTGTAGTGGCTGAGTGAAACGAGTGAGCCCACTTGACCACGGCCGTCTCGATATCTCCTAGTCGCGCTTTTGCCTCGGCGGCGGTGGCGTCATCGCCCGAAACCATAATCACTGGCACCCCGAAGTTACCTGCAACCGCAGCGTTCCAAATGGTCTCGTTGGAAGAGTAGTCGTTGATGCGGATGTCTGTGAGGGTGGCACTGGACATGGTGTGTGCCCGTACGCCCTCGGGATTTGTGGTGCCGGCGTGATAGCCGATGAAAATTGCACCATCGAAGCTGTCGTCAATGCCCTCCATCATAGTCAGCGCACGTGGCCAGGACCTCACAATCTTTACATCCTCACCGAAGCGATCGATTAAGAGGTTCTGTCCGTTGCCGTGGGAATCGCTTACTAGGATCTCGCCGGCTCCCGCCGCTCGAGCACCCTCGATGGCTGCCAGCACCTCGCCGGTCATAAACTCGCGGAACCGGCCGTACTCGAAACCATCTGGCCCGAGTTGCTCGCCCGTAACCACCCCCGTGACCCCTTCGAAATCAGCGGAAATGTAGATCTTCGGTCCCTCCTGCTGGGGCGGAGGACTTCCGCTCGCCGTTGACCCGACCAGGGAGATGGGGAGCATGGTCAAGACAGCGGCCAGTCGAAGTGCATCCCTCATTGGTCGCTCTCCTCTTGCAAGATGAATACGGACTTGGAAATTGTGATCAGTTGGTTGTTGTCCATGCTCTTTCCCTCTCCTGCTGCCTGATGTGGGGTCTTGGCCCCGAATCGTCTCATCACGTGCCTTCAGACGTAGGTTAGCTTGCTAGCTTTGCATTCCAGCGATCACGCCCCGCATATAGGCAAAGGATTGTTTCATGCCAGGGAGAGGATCATCGGCGTCTATCTCGTATTCGAGGTTCACGTAGCCTGCATAGTTCATCTCTTCGAGTTGTCGGAAGATCGCTGGCACTGGAATCTTCCCCTCGCCGACGATGCACTGGCTGTCAACCGAGTCCAGGTCGCGGAGGTCCTTCATGTGCATGTCTAATACCCGATCTCCGCACATGTCGAGCACCTCGACTAGATCGACGCCGGTTCGCGCTGTGTGGCCCACGTCAACACAAATTCCGACCCGGGGGTCCATGTCCGAGATGACCGGGAGAACGTCTTGGGGGCCTGGGAAATACTTGTCCGTAGGCCCGTGCACGTGGACGGCGACTTCGATGCCGTACTCCTTCACGAAGCGCTCAATACGCGGCATCGTCTGCGCCGTTGGTGCAATGACCATCAAGGGCATGCCGCTGAGGCGAGCGTACTCGAAGTAGCTGCGGATGTCGTCGTCATCGTCTTGTTGAAGCGTGATCGTGCCGCCGCCGACGATCTGCAGTCCAGCGCTCTCGAAAGCATGGCGCCCGGCGGCGAGCTCTTCAGGTGAGCTCTCGTATGGCTGGTGAAACGACTTGATGTTGACGTACGGTGTGCCTAAATCACGGACCGCCTGAATCACGTACTGGCGCGAAAACTCGCGCATCGAGTAGCTGGCGACGCCGAGGCGGATCCGACTTTGTATCATGCTCGGGGACCGAGCAGCTGCGACCGGGCCACTCGGAAGGGTCAAGGCCGCGCCCACTCCCGCTGTACCGATCAAGAAATCGCGCCGCGATCGATCCGTCATCCTGACACTTTGGGCTCCCAGCCAGGTTCATATTCCCGGCCCCAATAGTCCATGGCCTCGGGGTTGTTGATCACATGGCCGTTCGACGGGTCGCAATGGAGTGCACTGCCAGTGCGCTGCGCGATGTTCCCGAGATGGCACAGCAGGACGCTTCTTTGACCATCGTCCACTGGGGCATTAGGTTGCGCGTTGCCACGGATACTCTCCAGGAAATTATTGATGTGCAGCGCGGTCAAATCGCCGCCGGCACGGGTGTTGAGCGCCGAGTCAGTCTGGCTGCGGGTACTGCGTTTCACCTCGTTGTTGTCGCGGTCGTAGACAACATAGCCACTGCGATCGATGATCACCGTGCCCTCTTCCCCATGAATTGACACGCCGCGCCCGCGGCCCTCGATGGGGCGCCCGTTGCAACTACGCCCTTCCCATGTAATCGATTTGCCACCCGCAAACTCGAACGAGGCCACCTGAGTGTCGTACATCTCCACATCGTCATCGAAGTGGAAGCGACCACCGGCGGAGGTAACCCGACTCGGGTAGTCAACATTGAGAGCCCAGCGACACACATCGATCTCATGAGCACCGTTGTTATTTATCTCCCCAGTACCCCAACGCCAGAACCAATGCCAGTTGTAGTGCACGACGTTGTCACGATATGAGGTCCGTGGTGCTGGCCCCTGCCAGAGTTCGTAGTCGAGCCAGTCGGGTACTCCGGCGGCACGGCCATGACCAATCGAGCCCCGCGTGCTGGCGAACCAGGCACGTGCGAAGTAAGGGCGCCCAATCAGACCATCGTGAATCTGGCCAATAATTTCGATCGAACGAGGCGCGGAGCGCTGCTGATTACCCATCTGGACGATACGATCGTAAGTATGTTGCCCTTCCGCCAACAGCTCCCCTTCGCGGGCATTGTGGCCGCAAGGTTTCTCGACATAAACGTGCTTTCCAGCCTGCAGTGCTAGCAACGTTGCCGGAGCATGCCAGTGATCCGGCGCAGCGATCACCAAAGCGTCAACGTCATCGTCATCTAGGGCTCGCCGAAAGTCACCGATTCCCTGTGGAGTACGTTGTTGATGATTCGCTACCGAGGCCATAGTCTTCTCAACCACCCGTGAATCGACATCACACACGTAAGCGACCTCGGCCCCAGAGGCCTGCGCGAAGGTCTGTGCTAATACGTCGCCGCGGCTGTTGACGCCCATTACGGCGACGGTGATGTGCTGGCTCGGTGAGTTTTGTCCATAGACGGCCGGAATGTGACCTAATGCACTTATTCCAATACCTGCCACGGCGCTCTGTTTGACAAATCGTCGGCGGCTGTTGTCCGTCGATCGGCTCCTGGCCACCTTGGTGTAGGAGTTTGATGCTCTCATTGAAGCCTCGCTTTCTGCCCGTAGATGCCTCACCTGCTGTGAACAGATAAAGGGTAATCTATCCGAAAGTACATCAACTCCGGAATGGTGTTACTTGCTTGCGCTTCGGGCCCCTTGACGGACTAGGAATTGGATGGGACCGTCCAATGCGAACCGAGAGGAGATTGCTTGATGTCGAGCGGCTTCAAATTGTCGAGGGACAAGCTCAGTAGAGTCGTCCTCGGTGCCCTGTTTTCGGTGGCCCTTGTTTCCGGGATCGGCTGCGCCCAGCGCACAGATGGAGCTCAGCGCACCGACATTCCCAGAACTGCATCGGGCAGACCAGATATGAATGGTATCTGGCAAGCGCTCGGCAATGCCCACTGGGATTTAGAACCGCACCTGGCCCGCCCCGCGCTGGCCATGCAGCCGGGCCCGGTGGTGTCAGTACCGGCCGAAGAGGTGCTGGCTTTTGGTGCCGTGGGCGCCGTGCCTTCAGGGCAAGGTGTTGTGGTGGGTGGCTTAATTCCATACCTGCCTGGGGCGCTTTCTAAAAGACAAGAAAATAAGGAGAACTGGCTTAATAGTGACCCTGAGATCAAGTGCTATCTGCCGGGGGTTCCGCGTGCCACCTATATGCAGTTCCCGTTTCAGGTTTTCCAGAGTGAGAGCAAGTTCTTCATTGCCTACGAGTACGCTGGTGCATACAGAGACATCTATCTTGAGGATCCAGGACCCCCGCAGGTGGACTCCTGGATGGGACAGTCTTTCGGGCGGTGGGAGGGGGATACGTTCGTGGTCGAGGTCACTGGATTCAATGGCCAGACTTGGTTCGACCGTGCGGGGAACCACCACAGTGCTGCGCTAATAGTGACTGAGCGGTACAGCATGACAAGTCCCGACCATCTCATGTACGAAGCTACAATCGAAGATCCGGAGACGTTTTCCCGCCCGTGGGTGATTCAGATGCCGTTGTATCGCAACATTGACCTTGACGCGCGACTCGGCCAATTTAAGTGTGTCGAATTCGTCGAGGAGTTAATTTATGGCCACCTCCGCAAGTATCCGATCAGGAAATAAGGGAGAGAAAATGGCTTTTCTAATTCCACGTTCGATCCTGTTTCTTTGTTGTGGTGTGTTACTTCTTGGCTTGGCTTTCCCGGTCGCGTTACAAACCCAAGCCCGCGAGACGAAGCCATGGGTAATGCCCCGAACATCTGACGGCCACCCGGATCTGCAGGGGAACTGGACTAATGCAACGATCACTCCAATCCAGCGCCCTAGAGGACGGGGCCCTGTTCTTACTCCAGATCAAGTCGCTGGTATCGAAGGACGTCGACAAAACCTGATCGATGCAAGTGGCGAGCCCAGTGATCCGGATCGCGAGGCCCCTCCAGTGGGAGGTGATGGCTCGACAGGTGCCGCAGGTGGGGTAGGGGGTTACAACTACTTTTATATCGAAGCCGGCGACCGAGTAGCCGTCTTCAATGGTGAGCCCCGAAGCTCACTGGTTGTGGACCCCGAAGACGGCCGCATTCCGCCGCTGACGGCCACGGCACGGGAAGCGCGCAGAGAGGCATCAGCGCGGCGTCGAGTGTTCGGCCAGTACGATAACCCGGAAAATCGACCGCTTGGTGAACGTTGCATCAAATCATTCGGCTCTAACGCCGGTCCCCCGATGTTACCCAACTACTTTTACAATAATAACTACACTATTGTGCAGACTGCTGATCACATCATGATCATGACCGAAATGGTCCACGACGTACGGATCATTAGGTTGGGCGAGCCAAAGCTGCTGGCGGAGAACATCCGTCCATGGATGGGAGACTCTTGGGGTTGGTGGGAAGGCGATACGCTTATTGTCGAGACCACCAATCTTCCCCTTCGGCAAGTAAACGGCCACCGATATGTCTACCCGGGAGGTTCCGAGGACATGAGGGTGACCGAACGTTTCACTCGGGTTGACGAACAGACGATTAATTACGAGTTTACGGTGGATGATCCTACAACCTACACCCGCCCGTGGATCGGCGAAGTTCCCTTCAAGGCGATGGACGATCTCGTTTACGAGTATGCGTGCCATGAGGCAAATTATTCACTCTTCAATGTGCTGAGCGGAGCGCGTGCAGAGGAACGGGAAGCGGCGAAGAAGAAACAGGAGGGGAAATGAAGACCCAGCGAACGATACGCCTGACGATGATTGGTGGCGTGCTATCCCTAGTGGCTTTCGTGTATGCGGCGCCTCTTGTCGCTCATCACGCTTTTGGTGCCGAGTTTGACAGGGATGCTCCTGTTCGGCTTCAAGGCGAAGTGGTCAAGCTCGAGTGGGTGAACCCTCATACATGGATACACCTTGAAGTTGCGAACGACGACGGTACGGCGGAGGTGTGGATGGTAGAGGGTGGCACGCCTAATACGCTCTTGCGTCGGGGACTTCGAAGAGATTGCCTGACACCCGGCACTGAAATTATCGTCGATGGGTATCAAGCAAAGGACCACTCTCTCAAGCGGGCTAATGGGCGCGATGTAACCTTCACTGATGGCAACAAGATCTTCATGGGGTCGTCAGGTACGGGCGCGCCCGATGATGCACAGCGGAAGAGGGTTGCCGGCGGACGCTGTTAAGCGTTAGTGACGAGATGGTGGTAGTTGGGCTAGGAAGAAAAGCCGATCCATCGACCGGCTGCCGCCACAGTGAACCAAAGTGCGATAGAGGTGGCACCCACCAGTCGAGTTCGTACCGACGTATCGATGCCACCTGTGTGGGTGATTCGGGAGCGGACGGTAAAGGTGAACAATAGGGCGATGGGCAGGGTAGTCATTTTTACCCAGAACGACTGATTGTAGTAACACTTCACGGCTTCCGAGAGAAATAGCAAGATCCCAGTCACAGCCATGACTACAATTGCACCGGCTAGCCAACGACCTGCCTGATCGGCTAATTCTGAAATCGTTTGCCGTTTGAGCCCAACTCCCAATAGTCGCAGATCTACCACCAGAAGTGATCCACCAAGCACACAGAGGCCGAGCAAGTGTATGGCCTCGATCGCCGGGAAAAGCCACATCGAGTTGCGAACACCCGCACCCAGGGCGGTAGCGTCACACCATTCGAAGAACGACAGCAACACGGTTATAAACTCGCTTCTCTAAGACTGGATCCCGCACCCGGCAGCCCAGTTGATCAGATTGGACTGCGGTTGGATGTCACAATCGAACCAGTTGTATGCAATCAAGCGCCCGGAAACAACGATTAGGGCCCAGGCGATAAGCGAGACGGCACCCGCCACCCGCGCTGCACGTGGCAGCTTCGTATCATTGTCCCACTCCGCGACTCGGCGATGAATCCCCCGGTGAAAGACAAACGCGTTGAGGCCAGCCACTATCAGGAGTAGCACTTTGAAGCGAAAGAAGATGTTGTGATAGTAGCGAACGGGGGATGAGTAAAATAGCAGTAATCCGGTTGTTAGCATCACGGCAAAGCCTATTCGGGTCCATGGGAGCAAACGGCCCGTAACCTCGGAGACCGGAACCTCTCGCATCGTCCAACCTAGCAGTCTCAGATCGTTCATCACGGCGGTGCCGACGAACAGACCCAAGCTAAGAACGTGGGTCGACTCCAGGAGTGGCCAAACGTACAACGACTCCAAGAGTGCAAGGCTCCAGGTCGTGCTTCCCAACCACTCTAGAAAACTCAGTATTACGAATGCCCCTTATTTGGCGCGGTTATCACTTGGCCTGATGGTGTCGGGTGCGTAAGTCGCGTGGCAATTGGAGCAGGCGTAATAGACTTCGGCACCGGCGTCAAAAACCGCTGTCGCATTCTCAGCCTCTGCTGCCTGGAGCGCCTGGCGCCCTACTTCGATCAGCGCTCTCGACAAGGCCGTCCATTCCACCCCACCCTGGATGCGACCCTCCATCATCAGTAAATTACCAGACTCAGCGATGACCATAGCTGCGTTGCGCACCGCCTGCCATTCCTCATCGGTACTTGGCGCAAACTCCACAATTCCATTCTTGTCAATGATCGTCCCCACTGCGTCCCAATAGATCTCAGCTGCTGGCTCGACTACCGAAATCATCAGCTGTTTGACATCGGCCACTTCCACAAAAGGCTGTGTGTTTGAGCTGCACCCGGAGAGCAGTGTGACCAGAGCAGCGAGCAACGGGAAACGTACCGCTTTCATGTTGACTGCCCCTCAATTCTTTAGTGCATTGTAAACAAGCGTCTGGAATTCTGGCTCAAGCATGCCGAGGCTCGGAGGATATAACTGTGTCATCACCAACGCGATCAGTTCCTCGTCGGGGTCGATCCAGAAGTATGTGCTGCCGATCCCCCACCATCGGAATACCCCATTGTTGTCTGGGACAGAGGAAGCATCTTCGTCGACGAGAACGCTGAACCCAAGGCCGAACCCATAGCCGTCCGCCCTCCATGTAGCAATACTGATGGGGATTAAGTGCTCGGCGAGCCGATTCGTCCGCATGAGCGCGACGTTTTCACGACGGAGTAGCCTTACTCCGTTGAACTCACCGCCATTCAATAGCATCTGTGCGAACCGGACATAGTCCGCCGCCGTCGATACGAGGCCCCCGCCGCCTGACAGTAGTTCAGGCTTTGTGTTGTAGATGCCCTCAAAGGGATATTCGAACATCCGCAGCGCCCCGTTGCGTGTAGCCGTATAACTCGTTGTGAATCGCGCCATTTTCTCCGGGGGCACGACGAAGTCTGTATCAATCATGCCAAGCGGCTTGAAAATCCTCGCATGGAGAAACTCATCGAATGGTTGCCCGCTAACTACCTCCACGAGTCGAGCCAGTACATCGACTGACACTCCATAATTCCACAACGAACCAGGGTGGCTGAGAAGTGGAAGTTCTGTCACTTCTTCTACCAAGTTCGCGAGATCTCCAGAAAATACGTCGGCGGTGCGATATAACGAATCGACATGGGTCTGACCGAAATCGCCGTACGTGAGTCCGGATGTATGACCTAGAAGATCGGCGATGGTCATGGGCTCTCGAGGAGGTACTAGTTCCCCCTCTACGTACACGCCGACGTCTTCAAAGCCCGCCAAATAGCGCGACACGGGATCATCCAAAGATATAAGAGCATCCTCCACGAGCATCATGACCGCCACGGATGTGATGGGCTTCGTCATGGAATAGATACGGAAAATGTCGTTTACCTCAAGGGGGTCCTGGCTGTCGAGGTCCCTGAAGCCCACAGCGTCCCAGTGCACCAGGTGTCCGCGGTGGGCCACCATTGTGACGATCCCACCTGTCTTGCCCTCATCAACATACCGTTGCATAGCGGGAGCGATTTGCTCCAGCCTTTCTGTGGAAACTCCGGAATCGGATACGTCGGCCCATGGGAGTGGACTTTCCGAGGCAGGAGCGGAGCACGATAAAACCGCGACAACCATCCAAAACGGAAGAAACATGCTAATCGCAACTCTGATTGTCATAGGGTAATTGTCATGCTCGAAAATACCCGTTGAAGGCGTTACCGACGAAGACATCGTTATCCACCCACTGGATGGATCGGTGAGCCTGATTCCTATTTGTTCGGCAATGGCGCGCGTCAACATGCAATTCCTTCAGCGAATGATGTGCCACTGATCGTCAGGCTGGGCGCGATCCAGATACTTCAGCCCATCCTCGGTGAACACTGCGATCTGGCCGATGCCTAGCTCCACGCCTCTCTCGCCCCAGCCCGCGACCGCCACGCGTGTGTGCGGCTCGAAGGCATACAACGTGTTGTAGTTCAGTGTGTGCTCGTTGCTCACGACTTTGTGGAGTTTGTAGCCGGAACCCGAACCCAATCCGGAAACCCAGGTGCCGCGCGAGAACATTAGGCCATTGACCGTGAAGCGGCGCAGAAACATGGGTGGGGGATGAAAGCCGAGATTGGAATCGATGACCCCTTCTTCCAATGGGATCTGCGCAGCAGCGCGCTCGATTTCGATGCCGGTTCGTCCATACTGGAACTCCGTAGCAAAACGATCTTGCATGCGGTTAACGATGCGAAGGGCCTCCTTCAGCTCCTCCGGGACGTCAGTCTCTCCCTCTTCCAGTACATAGGCATGCTGATGCGAGTCGGTCACCATGCCAAGTAGCATGATGTCGGAGTCGAGGCTGACGATGTCGCCGCGTCGGATCGTTGGGTTCATCCCGTTGTCAGAACGGCCGCCGTTGCGGAAGAACTCTGGTGAGTCCTCAGCGGCGTACTTCTCGATGTTGGCCGGCTTGCGCTGAATCCCTATCGTCGGGGGGTTTTCCTTCTCGATGTGCAGATCCAGCATCCTATGGCGGAACCACCAGTTGAGATCCTCGACCGTCGTGACATCGGGGATGATGGCTTTGTTCGAGAATCCTTCGGCAATAAGATCGTTGGCCACGCCCTGTACATAGCGGTAGACGCTGATCTGCTCGGGCCCCATTGTCTCCAGCCAACGCACACCGAGAACCCAGGAATTAACGGCACGAGAAGCGTACTCTCCTAGCACCTTTAGCATCGGCTCATTGTTAGTCTCGCTGATGGCAATCGTCCGTGGATCTCGGGCCCGCACTAACTCACCGATGTGGGCATAATCGCGCGGTTGCACGTACTCGATTTCCACTCCGGTGTCGAAGAAGAGAAGAAATTCGGGGATCCGCGAGCCTTCTTCGTATTGGCTCGCTAGCACCATGCCTTCGTGGTTAGCTGGCAAAAGGGAGGTATAGAATGGCCCTTCCTTGTAGGAGGTTTGTCGGTACTCTGGCTGTTCGTCGCTGCGTACGATCCACATGTCGACGCCCTGTTCGCGCATGATCGCCGGTAGCACATTTCCCTTTTTCCAGTCCCAGAAGTGCTGCATGATCTGAACCCGTTCGCGCATGGGAATCACTTTTTGAATGTCTTGGCCGGCATTGGGCCTGCGTTGTGCGAGTAGGTCGCTGGAAGTGACGAGCATGGAAATCACGGTTACGGCCACCAGCCAAAATCGGGTCATCTTATGCTTTCCTTGAGGTCTGACTCCCAACCCATTTCTTTGAAGAACTCCTCGCGTGCTGGAAACAGAAACGAGAGGATCTCGAACAATTCTGGGTCGATTGTTTTGAAATTCTCAGGGGTTAGTGGCGTCCCGTTGAAGGAGCGCCGCTGATGTGCACCGTAGAAAATGTCGAGGCCGTACGCAAGATACTCGTCTGCATAGGAATCAGCGGGCAGTCCGTCCTGAGGCCGGTAAAAACCGCGTTCCATGGCGGCTTGAGTTGCTCGTTCAAGGCGCGCCTGGACTTCAGGGTAGGCTGGCATGATCCCACCGCGATGAATTAAGTGGGTGATCTCCTCGACTGATGCATCGCGACGGAGGCCCTCTGGTCCGCCAAGCCTTAGATAGTCGGGAATAATTTCTTCATCCTCGAGGTCCTGGCTCCTTATGCCCAAGGCGCGGCGGTGCATGTAATAGCTGATCGAAGTATTCCTCTCCTCAAAGGTATAAAAGAGCGTCATCACCGCTTGTCGTTGTTTGACGTATTCGGTGATGATCCCCGAGCCTTGGCGATCCTTGAGTAGTAAAGCGTTGGCGATGTTAGCGGCGTATTCGATTTTGGCGGGATCAACGCGCTCCGTCGCCCAGAAGGTCACTGCGGGCGTCTCGATGCGTTGGGTGAAGATGTCCAGAGCGTTCTCCGCTTTGGGTGTTTCTTCCAGGGCGATGATTATCAACACTTGTTCCATGAAGCCATCTTCGTTCGTGGCGCGGACCTCGGCGTAGTAGTGGGCTGGATACGTAGCCGGGTGGGCTTTCAGGGTCAGTAAACCGCTACTGGCATCGATCACGACGATCTCCGTCGCGTCGAGCTGTCCTTCTCTCAGGTAGTTTCGCCGGTCGCCTCCGGGCACCGGTTGAACCAGACTCCAGGTGATCTTCTTGGGGCTTGGGAAGATAAGCTCAATTTTTCCAACCTCCTCCCCGATCACTGTTTCAGGAGTGACAAGAAAGCGATCGAATTCGTCCGTGAGGATGGGCTTTTGTTTTGACCCCGCTACCCCGAATGGGACGGCGAAAGCGAATGAGACAATCAAGATTATGACTCTGGCAATCATTGTTCTTACCTCTCTTTTGGGTCTGTCCCTGGTGCATTAGGTATACCGCCGAGCCAGCGGGCTGCTCGGCGGCCCTGGTCAATTCCTGTAACTGCGGACTTTGAGAAAGCAACTCCGTGAAGGCCATTTCCGGCTAAGAACAACCCTGGTGTGCGCTCAAGAGCGGCTTCAATTCGAGCCACTCTTAACGGATGTCCGAGATCATATTGAGGAATCGCGAACGGCCATTTAGTCACTTCGGAGAGTATTGGTAAGGACGTTAGCCCGAATATTCTCGCTAATTCGTCGCTGACTAGTTCGACTAGGGAGTCGTCATCGAGGTCGGCAACGTCGGGGTCTACACTGCCGCCGAGCATTGCCCGTAGTAACACATGGTCTTTAGGGCTTCGTTCGGGAAACAATTGCGAGTCCCAGATGCAACCGAGTGTTCGGTAACCTTGGTCCCGGGGAATCAGCACGCCGAAGCCTGTTGGAAAGTTCAAGGCTGCTTGCGGCCGGAAGCCCAAGGCCACCACGACGACGGGCGGAGTTGTGATCTCACTTAGAGCCATAGCCACTTCCGGAGCGACTTTCTCGACCGTGTGGGCGTTTGCACACGCCTCACCAGCCGCAACCACCGCGTTCGCTTCGATTGAAGAATCGATACCATCAATGAGCAAGCGGTAGCGTGGCGGTCGTCGATCGTTGCTTCCATGTGCTGTCGTAATAGCTTCGATTTTCTGCACCTTGGTATCACAACGCACCGTGAACTTGTCACTTTCGGCAAGTGCGACGGCCACCGATTGCAATCCTCGGCGGAAAGAAACCAGCTTTCCTGAAAGTCCACTTCTAGGACCTTGATTGCTTGGGCCCTTCCGACGGCTGGCGATCATGCCTCGAGTCAAAGAGCCATAGTCACGCTCTAGTGCCACCAAGTTTGGGAAGGAGGCGCTTACTGAGAGCTGGCGAGCATCACCGGCGAAGACGCCAAGCACCATCGGTGCGATTAACTTATTTGCCGCCGCGACTCCTAGTCGACGACTGGCAAAATCCCAGATGCTTTCTAGCGCGACACGTTCTGGCTTGGCCCTAGGGACGAAGGGTTCCGCCATCATTCGCAACATTCCTATGGGCCCGATGATTCGTGAGCGGGCGAATGCCAGCGGGTGTGTTTTTATCTCCCGAAGTCGGCTGTGCAATAGGTATCTTCGTGCTGCAGCATCGTTTGCCTGCACTTTTTCGTGCAAAATTCCGTTTTGTTCCAACAACTTGTTGAACTCAGGCTCGTTGTCGAGATACCCCGTCGGGCCTGCTTCAATCAGCCAACCATCGCGCTTCACGGTGCGCGCTTTACCACCGACCTTCGAGCTCGCTTCGAGCACAAGGATTTCGAACCCATCCGCAGCCTTGCTTCTATACCGAGCGGCTTCATGAGCCGCACATAGGCCGGAAATGCCGGCGCCAATGATGACTAGACGCTTCATTGTTTCACCACGGGCTATCTAAACAGTACGGCTAAAGACAGGCTTTTCTGGGTCTTGTTTCTCGCGCAGGTAACGATCGAAACACATCGCCAGGTTACGAACGAACAGCTCTCCTACCGGAGTAACAACGATGGCTTGGGAGCCAACTTTGACCATTCCGTCCACCTCGTGCTCCCCAAGTGCCGCGAGGTCCTCAGCGAAGTACTCTTGGAATTTGATTCCGTGGCGGGCTTCAATGGCCGCGAACGCGACATGAAAATTACACATAAGCTCGTGAATGACGTCGCGGCGTACCTCGTCATCTGCACTACGGGCGACACCTCGGTAAACGGGTAGTCTCCCCGCTTCGATTGCCTCTCCATAGCTGCTGAGTTTTTTCTCGTTCTGCGTATATGAGCCTTGCACATCGCCAATCGCCGAGATTCCTAAGCCAATCACGTCCCCCGCGGGAATTACCGAATAGCCTTGAAAGTTACGTCTTAGACGATGTTCCTTCCGAGCTCGAAAGAGTTCATCGTCAGGCTTCGCAAAGTGGTCCATGCCTATGGGCTCGTAACCTGCCTGTAACAGCTTCTCTCGAGCAACGGCGAACAACTCGAGCTTGAGATCACGTCCTGGCAAGTTGTCCTGCGAGATCTGATTTTGGTGCGCTCGCATCCAGGGAACCAACGCGAATGAGTAAACTGCTAGCCGGTCGACTCCCATGTTGATGACTTGGTCCACGGCCCGAGCGAACGAGTCAGAGCTTTGAAACGGAAGGCCATAAATAAGGTCGACATTAATCCCACGGAAACCCTTGCGCCGGGCGTATTGGATTAGTTCCTCGGTCTCCTTTGCCGATTGAACTCGATTGATGGACTCTTGAACCTCAGGAGTGAAGTCCTGCACACCCATCGACACACGGTTGAAGCCACGCTCTCCGAGAACATCAAGATGCTCAAAAGTAGTCACCCGAGGGTCAACCTCGACGGCGAGCTCTGCATCATGGCAGCGTTCAAAGCGGTCGAATAAGTGGTCTAGGAGTTCGGCGAGGTCGTTTGGCTTGTGATAGGTGGGCGTGCCGCCGCCTAGATGGAGTTGGGACACTTTTCGCCGCCGCGGTAAGTGTTTTGCGACCAAACTGATTTCGCGACGGAGAAGATCAAGATACGGAACCGTCTTCTCATAGTGCGGGGTGATGATGACGTGGCAAGCACAGAACAAGCAGCGTTCTTCACAAAACGGCAGGTGGATGTAGATCGACAACGGCTCAGAATCACGTTTATTGGCGGCTGCCAAAAGGTTGGTATAGATAGCGTCATCAAGATTCTCTTGGAACTCCACCGCAGTGGGGTAGCTCGTATACCTCGGGCCTTGACGGTCATAGCGGCGCATCAACTCGGTGGTTACTGCTGGGGACAGTAACTGGGTGATGGCATCTTCCGTATTGGTATTGTTCTTCGCCATTTATTGCTAAACCTCTTCACCGGCTGATGCTGAAGTGCGAGAACACTCCTGCACTTCGCTGTGAACGACTCCGATCAATGCCTCGACGCTTTCCATGGGAGTTTGTGGGAGGATCCCGTGTCCCAAGTTCACGATGTGCCCAACGGGTGGAATGTCTTGCAACAACCGACGAGCCGCCCGTGATGTCGACTCGGGTCCCGCGAGCAGGATTGCCGGGTCAAGATTTCCTTGCAGAATCTTCTGCGGTCCCAATGACTGACGTAACTCGGCCATGTCAACTCGCCAGTCCACGGAGAAGCCATCGGCCGACAAAGTGGTCATTTCTGCCAGAAGATGTGTCGCATTTTGCATAAACAATATGCATGGCACCCCGAGTTGCCCCACGTTCTCAAGAAGGTTCTCCAAGTGTGGTTTTACAAGTAACGACCAGTCCGAAACCGACAGCACGCCTGACCAAGTTTCGAAGATCTGTACGGCATCGACGCCTGACTCCACCTGCCCCTTCAAGTACGAGCTAGATAACGCTGTGAGCCGCTCAAGAAGCTCGGTCAACACCCTCGGTTTATCGATGGCGAGCGCTCTCAATGCCGGGAAGTCGCGCACCCCGCGACCTTGTACGAGATATGCCGCAAGTGTCCAAGGTCCACCTGTAAACCCAAGTACTGGAACACGGCCAGAGAGTTCCTTCTTGACCAATCGAACCGTTTCCAGGACCGTCGGGGCGATTTCGTCCTGGGTAGGTATCGATAATGCCTGGACCGCAGCTTTTGACCGTAGAGGTTTGTTGATCACGGGACCAGGAGCAAACTCGACGTTGATACCAAGCGCACTGATTGGACTCATGATGTCAGCGAAAACAATGGCGGCATCGAGCGGGAACCGGTTAATCGGCATTAGCGTTACTTCGGCCGCTAAATCGGGACGGGCGCACAGCTCTTCGAAGGAAAAACGCTCGCGAAGCGCGCGGTACTCGGGAAGGTAGCGACCAGCTTGCCGCATGATCCACAGTGGTCTTCGTTCTGTGTCCTGTCCCCGAAGGGTGCGCAAGAGGAGATCGTTCATGGCGGTCACATTTTATCGAGCGCAGCTGAAATGCTGTTGCACAGGTGCTGCAGGTGTTTTTCTTCGTGAGCCAACGACAAGAACCCTACTTCGTAACTTGAGGGCGCAAGGTAAACGCCATTTTCGAGCATGAGGTGGAAGAAGCGACGGTAGTTTTTGGCGGCACGCGGTTCGATTGCATCAGCGCGGCGTGGTGCCGCTCCGCCTTGAAATGCAAGCCAAAAGACCGAAGCGCAGCGGACTAGCTGAACCGGTGTTTTTGAAGCCTCCAGAATTGGAGTCAACATTGTTTCCAGTTTCTTGCCAGCAGTTTCTAGCTTCTGCCAGCCTTGCTCACGCTTGAGAGTGCGGAGGGTCTCGAGGCCCGCTGCCATTGCCACTGGGTTGCCCGAAAGCGTTCCTGCCTGGTAGACGGGCCCTTCGGGGGCCAGGTTGTCCATTATGGTTCCAGCTCCCCCGAACCCGCCTACAGGTAGCCCACCACCGATTACTTTGCCGAAAGTGGCTAGGTCTGGCGTGATTCCGAACAACTCTGCGGCGCCTCCCGCCCCTACTCGAAAACCGCTAATGACTTCATCGAATAGAAGAAGTGCGCCGTGTTTTTGTGTGAGATTACGTAGCTTTCTGAGAAAGGCCTCACGTTGCAGGAGTAGACCGTTATTGGCCGGTATCGGTTCGACAATTACTGCCGCGATGTTGTCACCCTCTTGGTGGAACAGGGTCTCGAGCGCCTCATCATCGTCAAGCGGTAAAATGCGCGTCTGCGAGGCGAACGATTCGGGCACCCCCGCTGAGTCTGGCTGTCCGAACGTTGCCAAACCGGAACCGGCGGCAACTAAAAGATGGTCAGCGTGGCCGTGATAACAACCCGAGAATTTGACAATCACATCTCGGCCGGTCACGCCGCGGGCCAAACGAATTGCGCTCATTGTTGCCTCTGTCCCAGAGGAAACAAAGCGGACCTTTTCAAGCCCTGGGTACAGTGACGTCACTGTCTCGGCAAGTTCGATTTCCAGCTCGCAGAGAGCACCATACGTCGTCCCCCGCTCGGCAGCCTGACGGACTGCTTCGACAACTGCCTGGTGAGCGTGACCGAGGATCAGAGGACCCCAAGAACATACGAAATCGACGTAGGTTCGGCCGTCCACATCCTCGATAAGTGCACCTCGACCGGACCGGATTACGATGGGCTCACCACCGACGGCGTGGAAAGCTCGCACCGGGGAGTTAACCCCGCCGGGGAGACACTCCTTCGCACGCTTGAACCAAGCTGCTGACGTTACCCTCGGCTGTGCGGATCTTTCCGTCATAGCCACCCACGCTCTAACGCTTCACGCGAATGGTAAGTGATGATCAGGTCGGCCCCAGCTCTAGTCATGCCAACCAGGTTCTCGCGGACTACGGTTGCCTCATCCAACCAACCGCGGGCTGCTGCTGCCTTCACGGCGGAGTATTCGCCCGAAACGTTGTACGTAGCCAAGGGCAATCTGGTTTCTTGGCGCACAGCACGGATGACATCGAGGTATGCAAGAGCCGGTTTGACCATCAGCATGTCGGCTCCTTCTTGTTCGTCTAAATGAGCCTCGCGGATTGCCTCGCGAACATTGGCCGGGTCCATCTGGTACGCCTTACGGTCTCCAGTAGATGGGGCCGACTCTGCAGCATCTCGAAAAGGACCGTAGTATGCCGAGGCGTACTTAGCCGCGTAAGACAAGATTCCGACATCTTCATAGTTGGCTTCATCGAGCCCTTTTCGTATAGCCGCTACTCGCCCGTCCATCATGTCCGATGGGGCAACCACGTCGGCCCCTGCTCCAGCGTGCGCCAGAGCAATATCCTTCAGCAATGGGAGAGTCTCATCGTTGATTACTTTGCCATCGCGCAATACCCCACAATGCCCATGCGACGTGTAGGCACATAGGCACACGTCTGTGATCACTACGATTTCGTCCCCAGCCCTTTGTTTGAGAGCCTCGACCGCCCGTGCTACCGCGCTACTTGGAGAGCTTGCTGGCGTACCTCTTTCATCCTTCTTCCCATCCTCCGGCGTGCCGAACAGGAGCACGGCCCGAATACCGAGGTCGGCATCAGCCAGCACACGTTCTACGAGATTCTTGACTCCATATCTTGAAATCCCGGGCATCGACTCAACGGGATCCTCAGCGCGATCCGTGGGAAGAACAAAATGTGGCATAACTAACTGCTCAGCGGAAACACGACTCTCACGCACCAAAGCTCGCAGTCGTTCCGTTGTGCGGAGTCGTCTAGGGCGGTTGGTAAGGTGTGCGGAGACTTCGCTGGAATCAATCGTCATGGAATTGCCTCGATCATGCCTTGGAGATTACGTCCGGCTGCTTCGCCGTCGACGTGCAAACCGGCTTCGTGGGCGGCGCGTGTCGTCGATGGTCCGATGGTAATGATTTGAACATTCTTAGGAACATGTGCCCTTGCCAACAGACCCACTACTGCCGAAGGACTCGCTAGAAAGATGGTGTCAACATCCATATTGGTGATATCTCCACGTGGTTCCTCAGCCGAGGCCACCAGCGTTCGGTAAACAGCGATGTGTGACACTTCAATTCCCAGGGGCGGAAGTATTTCTTCAAGGTCACGGTTTGGCTTTTCCGCCCCAGCGGAGACCACCCGAATCAATCGGCGGTCATCGTGCGTCAAGCATTCTGCGAGCCTTTTGGCGAGGGTTCGGATCGTGCCACCCTCTCCGATGAGGTCTACGTGACCAAGCTTCCGTTTAGCAGCAGCCGCAGTGGTTTTCCCGACTGCTGCAATTGGAACGTTTGTCACTGCCCGCAACCCTGCGAGCGCGGCAACTCCACGAACACCTCGCACTGAAGATACAATCAGCCAATCAGCGTCCCTGAGGGCAGCTACAAGTTTATAGGCGGTTGCTTTATCTCGGATCTCCTGACCTTCGATACACGGGAAAATCACGGTACGGGCGCCTCGCGCGGCGAGGTCGACAGCCCAGTCTTCGGCATCTTCACGAGCCCGGGTTAGTAGCACGGTAAGCCCATTGACGTCGCCC
>ERZ651768.415-NODE-415-length-32472-cov-10.316623_pt1 | contig 32472 bp, 24 predicted proteins | sample MGYA00514754_ERZ651768 | MGnify/ENA metagenome assembly ERZ651768
CAGTAAAATAGATTGATTAAGCTTTTCCATGCGGGCGAATTTAGGGAAAATTGTCAATATCACCCCTTTTCGATTAAGAGTGAAAACTCTAAATTACTATTGCTACGTCAATTCAATAATTGTGGTGATAATGTCACCGCTCTTTTTGGTTAGAGACAGATGTCTTCAATAAAAATAGAACTAGATGGTAAAGCTGTTGAACTCCCGCTCATTGAGGGATCGGAAGGGGAGAAGGCCCTTGATGTTGGTCATCTCCGAAAAGAGACAGGTTATATCACTTTTGATCCGGCGTATGGCAACACCGGTTCATGCGCCAGTTCTATCACGTTTATCGACGGCGAAAAAGGTATCCTGAGATACAGAGGCATTCCCATTGAGCAACTTGCGGAACATTCGACATTTGTTGAAGTCTGTTATCTGCTGATCTATGGCCATCTACCATCAAAAAAGGAGCTTTCGGAGTTTTCCAGGCAACTGACCTATCACTCCATGATCCACGAGGATTTTAAGCGCTTCTTTGATGGTTATCCCATGAATGCCCATCCAATGGGTGTTCTGGCTTCAACTGTTGCAGCCCTTTCAACGTTCTATCCGGATGAAGAGAATGGTGACCTGGATATCAATATTGTCCGTCTTATCGCTAAACTAAAGACCTTAGCGGCGTTTTCGTACAAAAAATCATGCGGGCAACCGTTCATCTATCCCATTAATGATCTTGGCTATGAAGCGAACTTTCTCTACATGATGTTTGCTCTGCCTTCAGAGGAATATGTAGTAGATCCCGTGATGGCTGATGCTCTAAGGCTTTTGCTCATCTTGCATGCTGATCACGAGCAAAACTGCTCCACATCAGCGGTCAGAATGGTGGGTAGTAGTCAGGCCAATCTGTACATTTCCATTGCTGGAGGGATAGCGGCACTCTGGGGGAGGCTCCATGGTGGAGCGAACCAGAAAGTGATTGAAATGCTCGGTGTAATCCGTGATGACGATATGAACTACAAGAAGTATGTTGATATGGCAAAAGATAAGAAGTCCGATTTCAAGCTGTTTGGTTTCGGGCACCGGGTTTATAAGAACTTTGATCCCAGAGCCAAGATACTGAAAGGGGCCGCCGACAGACTCCTCCAGAAGCTCGGAGTTGATGATCCTCTCCTTGAGATTGCAAAGGAATTGGAGGACGTGGCTCTCAAGGACGATTTTTTCATTAAGCGAAAGCTCTACCCGAATGTCGACTTCTATTCCGGCATTATTTATCGTGCCATGGGCATACCCACCGAGATGTTTACGGTCATGTTTGCTATGGGACGCCTGCCTGGCTGGATTGCGCAGTGGAAAGAGATGAGGGAAGAGCCTAAGGCGAGAATCTACAGGCCGAGACAGATCTATATTGGCGAGACTTTAAGAGATTATAAAGACAGAAGCTAGAGACCTCTAAGCTTTACCGATCTAGCGACCCGATCAATGGCAACCATAAAGGCCGCGGTCCTGAAAGAAACCTTCTTTTCTTTACGGAGTGCGCTCACCTCACTATAGGCCGAAACCATCTTTTTTTCCAGTTTTGCGTTAACATCATCTTCTTCCCATCTGAACTGCTGAAGGTTTTGCACCCACTCAAAATATGAGACAGTAACGCCGCCGGCATTGGTGAGAATATCGGGGATGACAGGGATCGATTTATCAAAAAGTATTTCGTCCCCCGGAGGGGTAGTGGGGCCGTTGGCTGCCTCGATAACGAAACGGCAGTTGAGGTTATCAGCATTCATTTTGTGAATAACTCCACCCAGAGCCGCCGGAACCAGGAAATCACACTGGATAGTAAGAAGCTCTTCATTTGAAAGTTTTTTACCCTGGCCGGAACCTTCAATAACTCGATTTTCTTTCACATAGTCCGTCAGTGATGAAATGTCAAGTCCATTGGGTTCGTGTAGCCCGCCGCTAACATCACTGACAGCAATAACTTTGCAGCCGGCTTCGTGGAGGAATTTGGCGGCAAAAGAACCCACATTGCCAAACCCCTGGATCACAGCCGTCGCTTCAGAAAGATCCACTTCAAACTCCGCAGCTGCTTCACGAATAGTGAAATACACACCGCGGCCTGTGGCAGCTTCCCTGCCGAGAGAGCCACCCAAATCGATGGGCTTTCCGGTGACTATACCCGGGCTATAACCGTGATTTTGACTGTATTCGTCCATAAACCACGCCATGATCTGAGCGTTGGTGTTGACGTCCGGGGCGGGGATGTCTTTATTCACACCGATGATTGGGCTGATCCTTCGGAAGAACCGTCGAGACAGCTGTTCCAGTTCCCGTTCGGAATAGTCCCTTGGATCTATGGTTATGCCGCCTTTTCCACCACCGTAAGGGATATCCACTACGGCAGTCTTGTAAGTCATGAGAGCGGCCAGGGCCCGCACTTCGTCCAGATCGACTTCCTGATGGTAACGGATCCCACCCTTAAAAGGACCCCGGGCATTGTTGTGCTGAATACGATACCCCTTGAAGACGGCCAGCGAGCCGTCGTCTCTGTTGAGTGGTACTTCGACGGCAAGTTCACGATCGGGCATCATGAGTGAATTTGAAAAGTTTTCTTCCAGTCCAAGTTTATCGGCGGCTCTCTCAAACTGGTCACAGCACGCTTTGAAATTATTTACCTTCACTTCAGACATTCTTTAATCTCCCTATCCTTTTGTTGTTAAGTAGATCGGAAAGTAATTATGTACGAGGTGATTATCCAGTTAAGAAGTTCGTTTAACTGAATTTTCTCCAAAATATCATTAATGCACCTTTTCTCACTGTAACAATCACATTAATTTTTAGCTCAGTTATGAGTCAGGAGACAACACCGAAAATTGCATTCCTTACGGCTGGTGGTCTAGCACCCTGTCTTTCGGCATCCATTGGTGCACTGATGTTGGAGTATAACCACAAGGCACCGGAAAGTGATATGTTGGGTTACCTTCACGGTTACAGAGGTCTGTTGCTTGGCAAGTCACTTGAGATTTCAACATCCGTTCGCGAGCGAGCCCAAACTCTTCTTTCCTTTGGAGGGAGCCCTATCGGCAACAGCCGAGTGAAACTTACCAATGTGGAAAACTGCGTAAAGCGTGGTTTTATTAAAGAGGGGGAAGAGCCACTTCAGGTTGCGGCCCGCCAGCTTCTGGAAGACGGTATTTCTATTTTGCATACTATCGGTGGTGACGATACCAATACCATGGCGGCGAGCCTCGTTGATGTTTTAAAGGAGATGGGTGCTGAGCTCACTGTGGTGGGGTTACCAAAGACGGTAGACAACGATGTTTATCCTATTGTTCAAACCTTGGGCGCCGCTACAGCTGCGGAGCAGGGAGCCGTTTTTTTTGAGAATATTGCCAACGAAAATACCACGAGCCGTCGCCAACTCATTATTCATGAAGTAATGGGCCGCCACTGCGGCTGGCTCACCGCTGCCACGGCCCACGCATACCGTGAACGGTTGAAACAAAAAACATTTCTTCCTGAAATTCTTATCTCCGAAGACCGGTGGGATCTGGATGCGGTTTACGTCCCTGAGACCGAACTCGATTTTTCAGCCGAATGTGATCGTCTCATGAAAAGAATGGACGAAAAAGACGGGGTGAACATTTTCCTGAGTGAGGGTGCAGGCATTGAGACAATTGTGAAGGAAAAGGAAGCAGCAGGAGAAGCAGTGGCACGAGACGCTTTCGGCCATGTAAAGCTTGATCTTGTCAATCCCGGTTTGTGGTTTGCTGAACAGTTCGGCGAACGGCTCCAGGCAGATAAGATCCTTGTTCAGAAAAGCGGCTACTTTGCTCGGTCTGCTGCACCTAACGAAGAAGATCTGGACTTGGTCAAGAGAAGTGCTGCCATGGCTGCTGAATGCGCACTTAAGGGGGAGAGCGGCGTAGTGGGTCTTGACATGGATGAGGGCGGTCAGTTGAGTCTTATAGATTTTGACAGGATTAAAGGTGGGAAATCTTTTGATGTGACAACAGATTGGTTCAATGTAATGCTTGGTCATATTGGGCAGGCCTGATGAAATAAGGAGAATAAATCACCATGAATCTTGAGCAGTTAGAATCGACGGCAAAAGCCATGGCGGCACCGGGGAAAGGCATTCTTGCGGCGGATGAGAGTACGCCAACTATCGGGAAAAGGTTTGACCAGATTAATGCAGAATCAACGGAAGAGAATCGACGTACGTACCGTGATATGCTCTTTACCACTGAAGGGGTGGAGAATTACATCAGCGGTGTTATCTTGTTTGATGAGACGCTTCGCCAATCCACGGTGGACGGAGACGTTCCTTTTTCGAAACACCTTTCAGATCTTGGTGTCGTCCCCGGTATCAAGGTGGACAAAGGTGCCAAGGAACTTGCGGGCTTTGAGGGCGAGAAAGTAACTGAAGGATTGGACGGCCTTCGGGATCGACTGAAAGAATACTACGACCTTGGTGCAAGATTTGCAAAATGGCGGGCGGTCATCACCATCACTGAAGATGCACCCTCCTTTGCCTGCATCGATGCCAACGCTCACGCTCTGGCCCGATATGCTGCCCTTTGTCAGGAAGCAGACATTGCCCCCATCGTAGAGCCGGAGGTGCTCATGGATGGTGAGCACAATATAGAGGCAAGTTTCGAGGTAACCTCTGAAGTGCTAAGCTCTGTCTTTGAGGCTCTTGTTCGCATGGATGTCTATCTGGAGGGAATCATCCTTAAACCTAATATGGTTCTCTCCGGCTATGAATGTTCAGAGCAGGCATCTGTTGACGAAGTTGCTGAAGCGACAGTCTCCTGTTTTAAGAGATTTGTTCCGGCGGCGGTACCGGGGATCTGTTTTCTTTCGGGCGGTCAGAGTGATATTCATGCTACGGAACACTTAAACGCTATGAACTGTTTGGAAACAGAAAAACCGTGGAAACTCAGTTTCTCTTACGGCCGTGCTCTGCAGCAACCGGCCTTGAAGGCGTGGGGTGGTGATCCGGCCAACGTCGATAATGCCAGAGAGGCGTTTTTACATCGAGCTAAATGTAACGGTGCTGCCACCACTGGCGACTATACCAAGGAGATGGAAGCTTCAGAAAAGTTAACCTGATTTAGGTGAAAATTTTTCTGGAATTAGCAGCCAAAGAATAGATAAAATGAACCCCGGATAAAAAGGCTCAATGCCCAAGGGGTATTTATTCTCCTTAAACCAAAAAAGAAACCACGCAAAACTCAGAGCGGTTGAAAGTATCATCATTGCCGGAACGGCTGGTATAAGTTTCTTTTGCCAAAAGGTTGTTAGAAAAGGGATAAGAAGCCCCGGTATTATCACGCTCCCAAGAGAATACCACAGCTCTATAACTGATGGTAGTAACCAAGCAAAAAGCAGAGAAAAAGCGGCAATAAAAGGAAGGCCCAATTTTACCCACGCCACTTCATTCCCTGACCGTTTCATACGCCAAACAATGTCCCTTCCAAAGGTCATAGCGCTGATGAAACCGAATGAGTCAATTGTGGACATTATTGTAGCAAGAAGACCGGCGAAAAAGAGCCCTTTAATAACAGGGGGAAGTACAGACAACCCCAAAGCAGGCAACGCCAGGGCGGCCTCTGACCCCTCGGGCAAAACTAAACGGCTGTAGAGCCCCGCTGAAACTGTGAGAAAATCGAAGAGCGCCCAGAACCCGATAGAAACAAGAATTCCTTTTTTTGCAACGGCAGGTGATTTTGCCGCCGCACACCGTTGATAGAAACCGGGATCTACAAACGTCCAGAGGGCAATAAAGAACCAGGCGAGAATATACTGTGTCGAATTTCCACCATGCCAGGTCAGATGTAATTCCGGTAAACCTTTTCTTAGTGCCTGAAAGCCACCATAGTTCTGAAAACAGATGAAGACGAGCAAAGCGAACCCGGTAAACATGAGCCCAAACTGGAGTAGATCCGTTCGGACCACTGATCGGAAACCTCCGTTGTAAACATAGATTAGACTGATCCCTGTAGCCAGGAGAAGGGCGGGAAACAGGGAGATTCCGAAAAGATAAGTTAGGAGCAGCGCGCAGCTCAGAATATAAGGTGCAGGTGTGGTCAGTATTGTTACAAATCCCGCACCAATGAGGCCCGCTGTCTCACCATAGTGTTGGCGGAGTCTGTCGGGTATGGTGACGAAACTGTCTTCTCGAATTCTCTTCGCCAGGAAAAGGGCAAAGAGAAGTGCAAAGAGGTAGTAGGGCAGTGCCAGAACAACCCAGTTTGAAAGACCGTGAAGATAGGTGAATTCACCAACGCCCAGGATGCCGCCGTACCATGTGGCCACCAGTGATGCGGTAAAAGGGATGAGCGTCAGCCGCCGACCCGCCAGAAGGTAGTGAGAATTACCTGTTTCTTCCTTATTTCTGAAAAGACCCAGCGCCAGCAGTCCTACCCCGTAGATCAAAATGATAGCGGTGTCGATGGGATGTAGGAAAGGATTCAATCGATATGACCCGTGAATAGGAATAGACTGCCGCCTGACACCTCCAGAGAAAAGTGTCCGTTCTCCGCTCTATTACTAATCCCATGACTTCCAGTTTTCAGTTTTTCAGCTTTCAGGGTGTATTCTAAACCATGGGAAGAGATCACTGGCTCACTGGTGGCCAACAAAAGAGAGACAGTTGCTCCCGGCTCGCAATCAAAACTTTCATTTCCTGCCACATGATGGATGATACCATAATCGGTGACGGCTGTCAGTTTCAACCTATGGCTATATTCTGAAAAAACAGCAAAGTTCGCCATCATATGGTCTTCTCTCATCCCGGAAAGACCAAGGAGTGTGGCGGAGGGGACGTTTTTTTTTACACACCATTCCAGCACTTTCTCCAAATCGGTGTTATGCTGACCGGTCATGGCGATCACTTCACATTCAGGCGGAATATGAGCCTCCTCCATGGAATCCATATCCCCGATGATGACATCTGGGATACAGCCCAGTTTTACAGCGGTAATAGCGGCACCATCGGTGCAAATAAGTGTGGCCGCGTTATTGAGGATGAATAATGGGTGGCGATGGGAAGGAGGATTACCATTGGCGAGAACGACAACGGGTTCAGGTGTGCTGTTCTTTACTCCTCCCACGGTGTGCCGAGCCATCCCTCGAAAAGTTGTTTCTGATCCATGCTGGGTGATTCAGTCTTTTTGATGACAAAGCTGTCGTGAGGAGGTCCGGAAGCAGTCATTTCCACCGTTTGCATTAGTCCTTCCCGAGATATGAGAAGCTCGGCCTTATCACCTATGGAGATATCTTTAAGGCGGTCAGTGAGTGTCTTAGTTGCTACTCTTGTGCCATTCACAGCCACAATTTCATCATTTACATTGAGACCGCCAGTATAAGCAGGGGTTCCGGCGTAGACCCTGCTTACAATGGGATTTCTTTCGCCTCTGACCTCAAATCCGTAGAAAGAAGTTGAATCAGTTACTCCTTCTCCGTACTTGCGTTCAAGGATACATCCCACTGTCTCAAGTCCTGAATTGTAGTCCACCTCATCCGTAGTATCTGCGTATCGCCAGACATCATCTAACGTTTGGCCAGCCACATTTTCGCAAATTGTCCTGAATTCCTTTGAGGTAAAACCTGCAGAGGGATCATTTTCGTACCGCCTGTTAAGTTCTTGAAAAACCTGATCCAGAGATTTCCTGCCGTTTGTACTGGCATTGATGGCAAGATCAAGCATTAGCCCGGTAACAGCCCCTTTGGAATAGTAAGAGATCATTACATTATGGGACTCTTCATTCCGGCGATAATTCTTGATCCAAGTATCAAAACTAGATTCCACAGCAGACTGTATCAGCCTACCAGGCGCTGTCTCCACACTCCTGATATCTCGACCAACAAGTTTGAAATAGCCTTCAACATCAACTATGCCCGCTCTCAGCAACAAGAGATTATCGTAATAACTGGTAATTCCTTCTGAGATCCAAAGGTCATCGGTATAATTCTCTTTGTCATAATCAAAGGGGCCAAGAGCTACTGGGCGGATGCGCTTCACATTCCATGTGTGGAAATATTCGTGGGCTACCGTGGAAAGAAATCGTTCATAACGATTGTCATCTGAGAAAATCCACCTGTCTGCCTGAATGGTGGTGGAGTTGAGGTGTTCAAGACCGCCGCCTAGGCCGTCCAGCATGAGGATGAAGAAAACGTAGCGATCATAGGGAAGATTTTCGAAAATATCTACAGTAGCCTGAACAATTTTTTTAAAATCATCTTTCAATCGATCTTTATCAACATTGCCTTGCCCATAAAGAGCAATTTCATGGGATATTCCTTTCACTTTAAAAGTGAGCACATCATGATTACCAATGAGAAAAGGTGAATCAACCAATACGTCGTAGTCAGGGAAAGAGAATGTATTTCGTTTCCCTTTTACTTTGGGCAGTCCGGTAGAGATTTTTCGCCAACCCCGGAAGGGTGTCACCTTTATTTCTCCCGGCTCATACTTCCGGTCGTCTACATAGAGGAAAATAGACGTTCCGTTGAAATAGCCTCTGGAATCACTTAGATAACTTGTCCTCACTGACTGTTCATAAGCATAGATACGGTACATGACGGTAAATTTTTTGTAATAACCTGCATTTACTTCCCAGGTGTTCTTATTTATCTTGTTTACTTTGAGTTGCTGTGTTCCAGCAAAAGCTCGAACCCGGGGGATGTGACGAGCGAATTCCCGCACCAGGTAAGATCCAGGTGTCCAAACAGGCATTTTTAGCCTAACAGTCTTATCACTGTTGTGGCTCACCATCATCTCCACCTCATAATAATGAGTGTGTGGCTCCGGCATGGAAATATGATAGCTAATCTTGGTGTCGTTATTCCCCATTACGGTTTCAACATTGATTATAAACGAAAAAAAAATTATCCATTTGATTGATTTCATTTATCACTCGCTATTGATTAATTGATTAAAAGAGTTTTATAAAAATACAAATTGTTAGCCATATTGATAACAGGTGAATAATGAATTAGTTATTATCATTCAGTATCTACTATAAGACATTTGTGTTATTAAATACTGTATTTGATATACTATTATTTTCTGACAGACTTATATGTCATTTATAATACTATTAATTGGTAATTAAGATTGAGGAATACTGAGAGGGGGCCATAAATTCAAATAATCCTGCTAGACACTTCTTACTTTTCTCATGATGGTCACAGGAGGATTTTTCACAAATCAAATGGGAGTTAACATGATTTTTTCTGTCAAAGAATGGTTTATTCGACAGAGTATGGAAAATTCCAAACGGACCATCCGGGTAATGATACTTCTATCTCTTATTCTAATTATGGGTTTGAGTGGAAATCTTCTCTTGGTTATAAAATCGCTGGGAGACTGGGCTTTGCCTGAAGAGATTGCTAATCGTGTCTTTTCCTTGTCTTATGATCGCTTTGCCGAAAAACTACCCCATGTTGTTTTTGACGAAGACGTGATGAAAATGCTACCGCAAACCACTGAATCTCGTATTACTTGGGAAAATGTGAGAGATGAGTTCGGTAGTACCGATATGGGTTTTATCGCTTTTGGTTTGCCGGGAAAATCGGTTTTTGATGAGAAACTGCTGGCATCTTTGTGGGATGTAAGCCGTGCTCTAGAAGAACTTCCGGAAGTGGATGAAGTTATGTCCATATCGACGGCGGACCGGATGGACAGTGACGAAGGTTTTCTTGAAATAAGTAGCCTACAGCCTTCCAGGAATTTGACTGCGGATGAAGTTCGGAGTATCGAGGAATATTTTGAGAAACTTCCAAAACTTAAGAAACGGATGATAGGTCGGCATGGTGATTACGTGAATATCATGATTAAACCCCAAAAAGCCACAGAGAATAATGTTTTGCGAAACAATATGGTACAGATCTCGGAAAGATTCCTGGGTGATTATGAAATACATTTTGGTGGTACACCTTATGTTTTTGGAACTATTCCAAAACTGATTCTGGAAGATGTATTGGTTCTAATGTTACTTGGTATAGGAATATTGCTCACTGTTCTGGCCGTAAACTTCCGCAGTGCTACTGCTGTAAAACTGGTTTGGGGTGTGATTGTCATATCTCTATTATCCATGATGGGCTTTATGGGTTGGGTCGTGACTTTGACTGGTTCGGAAAAATTTCATTTCACTATGGTGAATGCATCCATGCCGATTATTCTGATGACAATTGCCGCTGCAGATGGAGTGCATTTACTCACAAAGTTCCTCCGCGAAATGCGCAAGCGAAAGCATGTTGAGAAAGCAGTCCATGAAACCATGCAAAGACTATTGTTACCTGTATTCTTGACGAGTCTCACTACCATTGTTGCTTTCCTATCTTTGACCTTTGCTCCTATCGAACAATTTACCGGTTATGGTATCTCAGTTTCACTTGGAATTACTTGGGCATGGCTTTTGTCTTCTCTTTTTCTTCCTGCCATTATGGTTCAACATGAATGGGACTTGAAGTCGAAGGCGGTGACGCATCCGAGCCCCTTTGAGAGAATAGTAAGTTTATATGGAAACCTAATTACCCAATACCAAAAGAGAATTTTGGCGCTTGGAAGTGGGATATTTTTTTTAGCTGCCACTGGGATACTCTTCTTGAAAGTGGAAGTTGATTTTACCAAGTTTTTCAAACCGGGTACTGAAATCCGGGACAGTATGGATTTCATGAATCGGGAAATGACCGGAGTGATGGATATTGATATAAGAATCGAAGGAGATATGAAGTCCCCCGAAGTTTTGAATAAAGTTCAAAAAATTCAGACGTTTATTGATTCGCGTCCAAGTGTACACTCAACATTCTCGATTGTGGATGTTATCAAGCAGATGCACCGCACAATCATGGATGATGATCCACAATTTGAGACCATACCCGAATCGAGAGAAAAAGTGAATAACCTATTTACGTTATATTCCATGTCTGGCGATTCAGATGATTTCAGCTCGCTGGTTGATTATGACTATAGAACTGGACTGCTTACAGCTCTTATGGGGAATATTACCACGGACATGATAGTTAAGTTTGTTCAGGATATTGAAAAAGAGGTTCAGCCCATTGCCAAGAATGATATCAAGACAACCATCACGGGGCTCCTGGTTGTTTTGCGTGAGTTGGTAGATTTGGTTATAAGATCAGCAATTACCAGTATAATGGTTTCAATTGTAATGATCTTTCTTATTTCTTGGATATTCTTCAAGAAAGGATTGTGGGCGTTGCTTTCTGTCACACCACTTGTTTTTGCTGTTATCTTGAATTTTGGATTAATGGGCTGGTTTGGTGTCGAACTTTCCCATGTTACAGCAATTCTCTCCGCCATTATCATTGGTGTCGGAGTTGATTTTGCCATCCACTATATAGCACAATACCGCAATATTTCAAAAAGTGGAATTTCATCTGAAGATCTAACACGTGAAGTTGTGGAAGATGTGGGTTATCCCATTGTCCTAGACGCGGCCTCAAACCTAGGATTCGGTGCTCTGTTATTTTCGACTTTTGTTCCTGTTCAATATATCGGGGGATTGGTTATTTTTGCTATGATTTCCACATCCGTAGGAACTTTGACAATCTTGGCGGTCGTTGCGGAAATGTTTAAGTCAAGATTAATGAAAGCTTAGGATGCAGATAGTTGTGAATAATCAAATACTATTAGTTCTTCTTTTCATCACCGTTCTTTACGGACAATCCGGCAATGATATTGCCAAAATGATGGATGAACGAAAACAGCCCAAAGATATGACTTCTAAGACAACTATGGTTTTGACCAATTCAAAGGGAAAGACACGAACCTCCATCATTTTTTCCCAATTAGTTGATGGTGGAAATAAACAGATTCTTTGGTTTCTTGCGCCGGCAGATGATAAGGGCGTAGCTTTTTTAAAAATTGAGCACAGTGATAAGGATGATGAAATGCGCATGTGGCTTCCAGCTTTCAATAAGATCCGCCGAATCTCATCAAAAAAGAAGGGCGATTCTTTTATGGGCTCAGACCTCAGTTATGAAGATATGACCAGCAGGGAGCTTGAAGAGAATGAATTTATTCGTTTGGACGATGCCGCGGTGGATGGAAAAGATTGTTTCGTGTTGGGGATAACACCGAAGCCTGAAGCCAAATCCACCTATTCCAAACATATGACTTGGGTAGAAAAATCGACTTTGTTACCAGTGAAAGAAGAATCCTTCGATCAAAATGGAAACTTGAAGAAAACCAAGATTTATAACAACGGTAGGAGGGGTGATTACCATATCATGACCAGTATTTTTGTGAGAGACGTTCAAAAAGATCACACCACGAGTGTAAAGTTTGATGAAATCCAGTTGGATTCGGGTCTCAAGGATAGCTTTTTTCAAGAGAAGAATTTGAAAAGGATGCCGCAGCAGGAAAAATAGGGAATTCAACAATTGCCCTTATTTATTGACAAAAGTGTTTTGTAACACCAAAGCTTTCTATTCAAAAAAACGATTAACAAAGATTGGTTTTGCTTTCCTAATACTTCCTATTGTGTTATCAGCGCAACTGAATTATAGTGGCTCCGCTCAGCCAGCTGGTATGTTTCGTTCATCGGACGGATCGCAGATTTCTCTCCCTTTCCGGATGGCGGAACTGAAGCTGGGTTACACGTTGGGTAACTTCGACATCAAAACCAGCAGCTCTCTAGAATACCGCTGGTCCACTGGTGAAACTGAATTCGATCTACGGGAAGCTTATGCTGTTTGGTATCCCCGGTTTGGAGAGGTGAAGGTTGGGAAACAGATCCATGCTTGGGGTGCAGCTGACGGAAATAATCCTACGGACAATCTCAATGCTTACGACTATTACTATATGTTCCTTCCGGGTACGGATCGGAAGATAGGATCTCTTTCGGCGGCGGTGTCAGCCTACCTTGGGGCCTGGCGGATTGAGGCTGTCGTTATTCCTGAGCATGTGCCCAATCGTTATACATTCGGCGAGGAGGATTTTCCAATCAAGCCCCCGTTCGAGCCAGGAGAATACATTAAGGTAGAGGACCCATTGGAGTATGGTGCTCGTCTCCAGACGACAGTGGGGGAGAGTGATCTTTCTGTCTCTTATTTCGAAGGTCACGATAGGGGATTCAGCCTTATAGGCATGAACTATCTCCAACTCCAATCCGTCAATATGGTATTGCCGTTACCTCAGTTTGGATACAGGTCAACGTCTGTTCTCGGGGGTGACTTTGTCACTTTCATTGGCGATCTGACCCTTCGGGGCGAGATGGGTTTTTTCATGACTGAAAATGAAGAAAATGATTGTTGTGACGCACTGTTACCGCTGGAAGCGGAATATCTGCAATACGTTCTCCAAGGTGAAGTGACAGGACCTTTCGACATCCAGTTTTCAGGCCAGTTCATCGGCAGTACGGTGCTAAAAGCTGAAGGACTTACTTTTAATCAAGTGATATTGCAACAGACTGAATTAACGAAAGACAGTTTTGTACCGGGAATGGGAACCCCCTTCGCCATGTTTGCCAAACAGGCTATCATGCTATCCGGAACAGGCAACCTGATGGACAATAGCCTTGAACTTAGAGCTACTACCTTAGTTAATCTTGAGGAGGCGGGAATGATGGGTGGATTTGGAGTAGCCTATTCCCCTCTTGAGAACTGGGAAGTTGAGCTCGGCTTGACTCAGTTTTTTGGTGATGAGGCAGATCCGACCAATCCCTTTACACAACTGGAAGATTTTTCTCATATGTCCGTCGGTTTTAAGTACAGTTTCTAGCTGAAACACTTTACCTTAGTTTTCATAACCATGCTCAGATTGACCAGTTGTCTTCTCATTACTTTTTCCACACTGCAACCGCAAGTGACGGGTCTCGAGATCATGAAGAAGTTAGAGGCGCAGCCGGAGCCGCGAGATGTTGTCTCCAAAACAGTGTTGACACTAACCAAAATAATGAAGGCGAAGGAGCGCCACCGAAGCCGTGAGATCACGAGATATGAGAAGTACTTTTCGGAGGGAAGCTTTCTATCCAAATCTCTCATTCGTTTCACAAAACCGGCCGATGTAAAAGGGACGGGTCTCCTCATGTGGGAATATCGAAAAAGCGGCAAAGACAATGACCAGTGGCTCTACCTGCCGGCACTAAAAAAAACAAAACGGATTATTTCCAATCAGAAGAATCAGAGCTTTATGGGATCTGATTTCACTTACCAAGATATGGAGGGGCGAGATATTGATGATGACACCTATACAATCCTCGGAGAGGAAGAACTTTTCGGTGAAACATGTTTCAAAGTCGAGGCCAAGCCTGTAGAAAAGGGAATTTACTCACGGCGTATCATCTGGGTAGAAAAAGAACGAAGCATTCTTCGAAAAGTGGAATTCTTTGACAGAAAAGATAAACCCCTGAAGATGATGACTATTCCTGAAGTCAGAAAAGATGGTGATTACTGGACGATTCTGAAGATGGTGATGGAGAATATCCAAAAGCCGCACAAAACCACACTGGAAATATCCGATGTTCAGTACGACACGGGTATTGAAGAAGACTTTTTCTCTGAACGGTTTCTTAAACGCGAAAGGTGAAAATTTCTAAGAAGTTGTTGTAACCTCTCAACAAAGTGGCTACCTGAAGCACAGTTTAATATTCCAGGCGCTTAAACTCCTGCCAGATTGAGAATTGCTTCAATTGATCGAGGAAAAACTTTGTCTTGGTTACCGTACCGAGGAAAATCATCCCGGTTTTTACACCAATTGATTTAGATTTGACTCGTTTAAGCTCTTTTTTCCTCATTTTGGTAACTGCCTCTTCCATGGTTTGGTAGGGGATATCTATATCATTTTCATCATAGATGGCATCCTGATCGGTTATAATACCGGTCACTTCACTGACGTGCTGACTCAAACTCTGAAAATCCTCAATTTCTTCCCTTGAAAATGGATGATGGTTGTTGTTGAGATATTCATGGGCGTCACTTATAATTTTTTCCAGGTTATCCATACTCATATTCAGATAACCCATGTGCTGTGCATGGTCACGAATGAGGCTTTCGTCTTCGTTCGTCATGAGATGATTCATAATCCTAAACGAATGTTTTCGAACAGTTTTTAGCTGTTTTCTGGCCTTTTTCAACCGCTTAATTTTGTTGGATGCCAATCCTTCGATGGCACTGACAACAACCTCTTGGGCTGAATTAATAAAATTCAATGTGTCATTTTTCAAGAGCTCTTTAGGGGACAGTGATCTTTCCAGGTCTGCTCTACTTTCCATTTCGGCGTAGAGTTCATCTTCTCGCTTGCTATGGTGTCTATTGGATTGAACATAATAATAACCCGCACCGATTATTAGGATGATTATGGCCGGTGTTTCCACAAAATAGATTAACCAAGTACAAACAAAACAGGCAGTGAAAGCCAGTATAGCGGTGCCGATCCAGCCACCGATGACTGTAAGAACACCAGCAACTCTATAAACAGCGCTTTCTCTCCCCCAGGCCCTGTCAGCCAAAGATGTAGCCATGGCAACGGAAAAAGTGACAAAAGTGGTTGAAAGAGGAAGCTTAAGTGATGTACCAATGGAAACCAGTGCACTTGCTACAAACAGATTCACAGATGCTCTGAGGAGATCGAATGAGGGCTTCTCTTTGAGATTTTCATAGGTAGGTGCCTGTTTTACATCCATTTGCTTACGGACAGCTCTAACTAAATTGGGCGGGGTCAAGTTGGCTACGGTCTGGCCTATCCTTAAACCAAATTTTACAAGACTCCTGGCAAGTAGAGTAGATTCAAACCGCTCAAAGCCTGAATCCTGTCTACTAAGGTCCACTGTTGTTCGAGTGACACCTCTTGCTTTCCGTGATAGCCATAGTGTTATGACCATAATGAGACCGGCTACGAGGAGAATCAGGGTATTTGCTTGTACAGGATTATTCAAGCCTTCCATTGCCATATCAAAGGATCCGAGACGTGCCAGCCGAAAACTTTCCAGGGCTCCCATGGGTGCTCCGATAAAGTTCACAAGATCATTGGCAGCAAATGCCAGTGCCAGGGCAAAAGTGCCAATGAGCACAATGATGCGTAAAATGTTGATTTTTGTGAACGAGGCGATGATGTACCACAAAAAAGTGGAACCGAAAAAAATATAAATCAGGATATTGTTCAAATTGGTCTTGATAGTATCAGCCAAGTCAGGTGTCATAAAACTGCTACCTTTAAGGCCTTTCACCAGAATGACGTAAATAATACTGGACATGGCCACTCCAGCGAAAATGGGGCCATAACGGGAGAATGATTTTTCATAATCAAACGAAAAGATCAGCCGCGTAACGAACATGATCAGGTAGCCAAAGATGAAAGCAAACAGAATAGATAACCCAATACTGGAAATGATCCTGACCATATTCGCTGTGTTGATATAATCGACAAGACCGGCACTATTATTGGGATCCGAACCAATCTTAAGAAGCGCAATGGCTACCGCTCCCCCTAGAATTTCAAAAACAATGGAAACTGAGGTGGAGGTCGGAAGACTGAAAGTATTGTAAAGATCTAAAAGAATAACATCTGTGATCATCACTGCCAAAAAGATGATCATGACTTCATGGAAAACATAAAACTCGGGATTAAATATTCCTTTCCGGGCAACTTCCATAATCCCCGAAGAAAATGTGGTACCAGCCAGGACCCCTAGGCTTGCAGTGATCATAATGGTTTTCCGGGAACCGGCCTTGGATCCAATAGCAGAGGTTAAAAAGTTTACCGCATCATTAGAGACACCGACAATGAGGTCTGAGATGGCCGCAATGAACAGAACGGCAATTATAAAAACATAAAACTCCATGATCTATCCAAGAGAATCAGCCAGAGAAAATCTGGATGGTTCTTAAGTAAATATTGTGATCTCCCAAGTTATTTGAAGCAATTGAAACTTCTATAGCTATGTAAGTTAAAAACAGTTGTGGTTCATCCCAAGAATTTGATAGGATTCTTAGGAAAATGTTAGCTATGAGACCCTTTCCATCGCAAGGATAGTATCAGAATGACAATCACAAAAACTGTGAGCAGGGTACAGAGTAAAAGGGCCATGATTCGGTGGAGAATAAATGCAAAAAGCCGGCAAAGAAAAGATAAAAGCGCCCCAATCACCTTGTCTGAGATAAGGTCGGTTTGTACTTTTATCCGTGCTTTTCAAGTTAATTTTCAATTGGTTTGAGTTAGAAACTGTTCGACTTATTATCGAACAAAATTAGTTTGCCAAAGGAGCCTCTTCGGAGGCTCTTTTCATTGTAATGAAGAAAAAAATTGACCTACAGGAAATAGACCCCATCAGCATTGCGGGTGTGGCTGATGAGAATCTAAAGATTCTCGAAGAATCATTTCCGTGCCAGATTGTTTTGCGGGGCTCAGACATTACTCTTGAAGGGAAGAAGTCTGTGATTGCGCAGGCGTCTGAAACCATCTCGGAAATGATGAAAACATACAGCAGGAAAAATCAGGTTACGGCTGGTGATGTCCGGTCGCTGGTTGCCCTAATTTCCAATGGAGAGCACGTCGAATCCCTATCAGATGAACCTGTCATTTTACATACCCGGCAAGGAGCCGTTACACCCAGGTCAGATGGACAAAAACAGTTCTACGAAGCTGTACAAAAAGATGACATGGTTTTCGCCATAGGCCCAGCCGGCACGGGAAAAACCTTTCTTGCAGTGGCTTTTGCAGTGGCGGCTTACAAGAACCGCCGGGTGAAGCGGATCATCCTTTCACGGCCTGCAGTTGAAGCAGGGGAAAGGCTCGGTTTTCTACCCGGCGATCTTAAGGAAAAGATCGATCCATATCTGACTCCTCTTTATGACGCCCTTAATGAACTCATGCCAGCGGTAAATTTAAAATCACTCCTGTCAAAGAGAACAGTAGAGGTTATTCCGCTGGCTTATATGAGGGGCCGGACGCTGGACAATGCCTTCGTTATATTGGATGAAGCGCAGAATTGCTCAGCCATGCAAATGAAAATGTTCCTCACTCGGTTGGGGCCGAACTCCAGAGCCATAATTACGGGCGACAAGACACAAATGGATATTCCTGATAAAAACGATTCTGGGTTGCTTCAGGCGGAACAAATCCTGAAAAAGATCGATGGCATTGGTTTTGTTTATCTGGATGAGTCGGACGTGGTGCGGCACAGATTGGTAAAGGATATCATCAAAGCTTACAATTTATAATGACAGTGGGGGGTAGTGAGTCGGTTGTGCTTGCCGGGCCTAAGCGGACACCCATCGGCGCTTTTCAAGGGAGTCTCTCAACTGTTTCCGCTCAGCATCTGGGCGCCATTGCCATCCGAAGTGCTCTTAATGCAGCCGATGTGTTGCCAAACAGCGTGGATGAAGTGATTATGGGGAATGTCCTCCAGGCAGGCCTTGGCCAGGCGCCCGCCCGCCAGGCCGCCATCTACGCCGGACTTCCTGATTCAGTCGAGTGCCTCACCATTAATAAGATGTGTGGTTCGGGCTTGAAGGCTGTAATGCTGGCGTCACAGGCAATACAGACGGGAGATGCCAGTGTCATCGTGGCCGGCGGTATGGAATCCATGACGCAAGCACCTTATCTTTTGCCGAAAGCGCGGGACGGCTATCGTCTCGGGCACGCTGATATTGTAGACTCCATGATTATAGACGGCCTGTGGGATGTCTACAACGACAGGCACATGGGCAATTGTGCCGACATGTGTGCTGAAAAATACAGCTTCTCCCGGGAGGAGCAGGATGCTTTTACTAAAGAATCTTACACCCGGGCACAAAGGGCCCAGTCCGAGGGGAAGTTTGCTGACGAGATTGTGTCGGTGGAGGTGAAAGACCGGCGTGAGAATGTTTCCGAAGTTTCGGTGGATGATGAGCCCGGTAAAGCCGATTTTGAAAAAATGACAAAGCTCAAACCGGCATTTGGGAAAGAAGGGACCGTCACCGCTGCCAACGCTTCAAAAATCAATGACGGTGCGGCTGCCTTGGTAGTGCTGGATGAGAATAAGGGTGCTGAACTGAAGGTCAAACCGGTGGCACGAATCCTGGCACAGGCCTCTGTGGCCCAGGAGCCGGAGTGGTTCACAACAGCACCCGTTGGCGCTATTCAAAAGGTGTTGAAAAAGGCGGGTCTGGAGATGAGTGATATTGATCTTTTTGAGATCAATGAAGCGTTTTCAAATGTCGCCATGGCAGCCATGAAGGAACTTGACATCAGCCACGATGTTGTAAATGTAAACGGTGGTGCAGTGGCGCTGGGTCATCCCATTGGTGCCAGTGGTGCACGAATATTAGTGACACTTCTCCACGCCATGAAAACGAGGGGCGCGAAGCGGGGTTTGGCGGCTATCTGTATCGGCGGTGGTGAAGCATCGGCCCTTATTGTAGAGGCTCTCTGAAATGGATTTCAACTACTCTGAAGAACAACTTCTTGTACAGAAAACAGCCCGGGAATTTGCTGCGGAACAGTTAGCACCGGGTGTTGCCGAGCGGGATGAGAAAATGGAGTTCCCTGCCGAGCAGATCAAAATGCTGGGTGAAATGGGGTTTATGGGGATGATGGTGCCGGAAGAGTGGGGCGGGTCAGGCTTTGATACAGTGAGTTATTCTTTGGCTCTGGAGGAAATTGCAAAAATGGACGCCTCCGCCGCTGTCCCTGTTTCTGTGAACAATTCGCTTGTCTGTGCGCTTCTGTACAAATACGGCACAGATGATCAGAAAGAAAAATATCTTCGAAAACTTGCCACTGGTGAATGGCTCGGCGCCTTTTCCCTCAGCGAGCCCCAAGCCGGATCTGATGCATCTAATCTGCTCACACACGCAGAAAAGAGTGGAGATCAATACATTATTAACGGCACCAAGAATTGGGTCAGCAATGGTATAACCTCCAATATTGCCTTTGTTTTTGCTGTTACCGAGAAAGGTGCGGGTCATCATGGGATCACTGTTCTTGCAGTTACAAAAGGAAGTGACGGTTTTACCACCGGGAAGAAAGAGAATAAACTTGGTATACGAGGGTCTGATACCTGTGAACTGTACTTTGACGATTGCACTGTGCCAGTGGAAAACAGGATCGCAAAAGAAGGAGACGGATTCAAAATTGCCATGTCTGTTCTGGATGGCGGAAGGATAGGCATTGCTTCTCAGGCTCTTGGAATTGCACAAGCGGCGCTTGAGAGTGCTATCACTTACGCCAATGAGAGGAAACAGTTTGGAAAGCAGATCAGTTCTTTTGGTGCCGTAAAAGAAAAGATTGCCAAAATGGCCACAGAAATCACCAGTGCAAGGCTCCTGACCCATTACGCTGCAAACCTTAAAGATGAAGAAAAACCCTTTTCCAAAGAGTCGGCTATGGCGAAATATTATGCATCGGAGGTGGCCATGTCGGCCGCAACCGAATGCGTTCAGATATTCGGGGGTTATGGATATATGAAGGATTACGGTGTGGAGCGGCTTATGCGCGACGCCAAGATTACTCAGATTTATGAGGGGACTTCAGAAATACAAAAACTGGTTATTGCCAGATCAATGTTGGAGAAAACATGAAAGATATTGATGTAATGGAACCGCAAATTGATTGGGACAATCTTACATTCAGCCACACACCAACCAGAAGCATGTATAGGGCTACCTGCGATGAGGGGGGTGAATGGCAGGAGGGGAGCATCATCCCGTTTGGAAACATAGAACTTTCCCCGGTTGCCGGGGTATTGAATTATGGTCAAGGCGTTTTTGAAGGAACGAAAGCGTTCAGGACGGCCAAGGACCGTGCTATTCTGTTTCGTCCGGAAATGAACGCAAAAAGATTGCAATCATCTGCCAAGAGACTGTGTATCCCTCCCATTCCGGAAGAGATGTTTTTGGAAGCTGTTGAACAGATAGTGAAGGACAACGCTGACTATATCCCGCCACTGGACAAGGGAAGTCTGTATATTAGGCCTGTTATCTGGGGGACCGGTCCGGTTCTTGGTGTAAAACCTTCCCGGTCTTATACCTTTATTGTTTATGTTTCACCGGTAGGTCATTATTTTCAAGGTGATATTCCCTGCCTCCACATAAAGGTGACAAATTTCTATCACCGTGTTGCACAAAAAGGGACCGGTGCTGCCAAAGCTATTGGGAACTACGCCGCATCCCTCTATCCACTCAAACTGGCAAAGGAACATGGCTTTAACGAAGTTATGTACCTCAATGCTCAGAATGAAAATTTGGTGGACGAACTGGGTGCCGCAAATGTGTTTGCTCTTAAGGGAGATACCCTTCTAACGCCGGGACTGAGTGGTTCGATATTACCTGGCGTTACCCGTGACTCAACAATTCAGATTGCAAGGGAGATCTTGGGCCTTGATGTTCAGGAAACGGATGTTACCGTGGATGATTTCCTCACAGCAGACGAGGTCTTCTGTGCTGGAACAGCGGTTGTCATTTGTCCCATAGGCCGTATTACAACTGATGATGATTCAGTCGAATTATGTACTGAGATGGGTCCGATGACAGCGAATTTTCGGAAAATATTGAAGGACATCCAGTTGGAGCGTCGTGAAGATGTTTTTGACTGGTTACGGCCCTTAGATCTTTATTAATGACTCTTGTCAAGACTCGGCGTTTTGCCCGTGAATTAGTTCTTCAAGGGCTCTATGCCGCCGAGATGGCAGAAGCCTCTCCCGATAAAATAATCGAGGATTTGATGAGTCGCCACACCGTCGACACTGAATCTAGAGAGTTTGTGGAAAGGCTTTTCAATACATCCTTGAATCAAAAAGAATGGATTCGCACGCAAATTGAAGAACGACTCGAAAACTGGGACATTACACGCGTAGCTATTGTTGACCTTCTCGTGCTCCAGATGATGATAGCCGAAATGGTATTTCTTGAGGATATCCCTCCTAAAGTTTCCATTACCGAAGGTGTTGAAATAGCCAGGAAGTACAGTACAGATGAAAGCAGTTCTTTCGTGAACGGGATTCTTGATTCAGTATATCACTCACTGGAAGAATTGTCTGTTCCCGGTGAGTAATATCAGGGTAATTTTTAAGCTTATGGGAGTTTCCTGAAGATTTATGGCAACAGGATTATTAAAAAAAGTATTCGGTTCCAAGTCTGACCGAGAGGTGAAAAGTCTCTACTCTACTGTAGGAGAGATAAATGCCATCTTTGAAACCCTTGGGGAAAAGTCAGATGAAGAGTTGGTTGCCCGAACGAGAGAATTTCAGGAGATGACCCGTGCCGCCGGTAGTCACGCTGCCGGTGAAGTAAAGGAGCAAGGTCTTTCCAGTGATGAAGTGGATAAAATAGCTTACGAGGCGGAGCAGGCTGTTCTGGAAGAAATTCTCCCTGAAGCATTTGCCATGGTAAAGGAGACATGCCGTCGACTCACGGGTGAGCAGTGGAAATTGGTCGGTCAGCCCATCACCTGGGATATGGTACCGTATGATGTCCAGCTCGTCGGTGCTGTAGTCCTGCATACCGGGAAAGTGGCTGAAATGAAAACGGGAGAAGGGAAAACACTCGCTGCTACTATGCCAATATACCTGAATGCCCTCACGGGAAGGGGTGTTCACATTGTTACGGTAAACGATTACCTTGCCCAACGTGATGCAGAATGGATGGGCAAGATTTATGAAAGGTTGGGACTCACAGTAGGTTCCATGCTCAACCAGATGAATAATAATGAACGCCGTGAGATTTACCGGCGAGATATAACCTACGGTACCAATAATGAATATGGCTTTGACTATCTCCGGGATAACATGGCTCTTTCTAAAGAAGAACAGGTCCAACGAGGTCATGCATATGCCATTATAGATGAGGTCGATTCAATTCTCATAGATGAGGCAAGAACACCTCTAATTATTTCAGGTGCTGTAGATCATCCCACTGACTCAAAGTACAATGAGCTTAAGCCTCTTGTTCAAAAATTGGTCAAAAAACAGACTTCCCTTGCCAATTCGCTGGTTGGTGAAGCCGAACAATTATTAGAGGACGGAAAAGAAAGTGAAGCCGGATACAAACTGTTACAAGCGCTTCGAGGTGCGCCTAAGAACCGGCGGCTTCAAAAAGTTTTTCAGGAAAAAGGTACGCGGAAGCTTGCTCTAGATGTCGAGTCAAAATATATGAGTGATAAACGGCTCCATGAGGTGGATGAAGATCTTTATTTCTCTATCGATGAAAAAAGTAACGTTATAGATCTCACCGAAAAAGGTAGAACGGCTCTGGCTCCGGAGAATCCGGAGATGTTCGTTATTCCTGATCTTGGTGAAACACTGCACGATATTGACGCAAATCCTGCTTTGGACGTACAACAGCGTGGCGAGGCAGCTGAGGAGGCGCGCCTTTTACACAGTTCCCGGAGCGAACAGATACATAATATTACACAGCTTCTACGGGCCCATTCGTTATATGAAAAGGACGTTGACTATGTAGTACAGGACGGTAAAGTGCTTATCGTGGACGAGTTTACCGGACGTATCCTCGCAGGACGACGCTACAGCGAAGGTCTTCACCAAGCATTAGAGGCCAAGGAAAATGTGACCATCGAGCGAGAGACGCAGACACTTGCTACCATTACCATTCAGAACTATTTCAGGCTATATAATAAACTTTCTGGTATGACGGGAACCGCCGAGACTGAATCTGAAGAGCTCCATTCCATTTACGGTTTGGATGTAACAGTTATTCCGACAGATCAGGAAGTTGTGAGGGATGACAGGGACGATCTCGTTTACAAGACGAAGCGTGAGAAATTTAATGCTGTACTGGATGAGATCGGAGACTGCCACCATAGGGGGCAGCCGGTACTTGTAGGTACTATTACTGTGGAGGTGTCAGAGACTCTTTCCAGGATGCTAAAAAGGAAGGCAATCCCTCACAATGTTCTTAATGCCAAGCAGCATCAGAGTGAAGCTGAAATTGTGTCACTGGCCGGAAACCGGGGAGCGGTGACAATTGCCACCAACATGGCAGGTCGTGGGACGGACATTAAGCTTGGTGAAGGTGTGAAAGAATTGGGTGGTCTCCATATCGTCGGAACAGAACGACATGAATCCCGCAGAATTGATCTACAACTTCGGGGACGATCAGGACGTCAGGGAGATTCCGGTTCGACTGTTTTTTACCTCAGTCTTGAAGATGACCTCATGCGCCTATTCAACAGTGAGCGGATTGCTTCAATTATGGATAAGCTTGGTGTTGAAGAGGGTGAAGTTATTACCGCCGGTATGGTGACGCGATCCATAGAACGTGCACAGAAAAAAGTGGAAGCTCGGAATTTTTCTATCCGGAAGCATTTGCTTGAGTATGATGATGTGATGAATCAGCAGCGCGGAGTGGTATATGCCAGAAGAAATGAGGCACTTCACGGTGATGATATTCGCCATGAGATTACTGCTATTCAGAGTGAGTTCGTAGATGAGTTGGTGGAAGATTTCACAGAATTCGGAGAAGAAAGTCACGACTGGAATTGGGATTTGCTTGATAGTGATATTTCTTCCGTATTTACCATCGAAACAGATGATGAAATTAAGTCCTTAGAATCAGCGGATGAGGTGAAAGACAAGATTCTTGAGAAAGCTGACAACATTTATGCAGTTCGGGAAAGTTTCGTGCCGGCGGAAGTCATGCGCGGATTTGAGAGGTATGTTGTTCTCCGAACCATTGATGAAATGTGGAAGGATCACCTTTACAGCATGGATCAACTTCGGGAAGGTATCAACCTTCGTGCTTATGGTCAAAAAAATCCTCTTCTGGAGTACAAGTCAGAAGGCTTTGACATGTTCATGGAATTCCTCCGCGAGGTAAACAAGAATACGACTCAGCGTTTGTATAGAACCCGGTTGCACGGCATGGATGCCGCGCCCACTCTTGCTGGGAAAAAATCTGCTGGGCCTGTGAAAGCACAGCATGATGAGGCTGCAGGGATGGGTTTTTCTGCCTCGCCCACGAACGGTCAGGATGGTCAACCAAATGCTGCCCAAAAACCCGGTAAAATGGAACCTGTTCAAGTGGGGCATAAGGTCGGGCGGAATGAACCTTGTCCCTGCGGCAGCGGGAAAAAATACAAGAAGTGTCACGGAAGATAATAGAGACTGTTTTCAGCCGCGGTGGTGGAACTGGTAGACACGCTAGCCTTAGGAGCTAGTCTTCTCACGGAGGTGCGAGTTCGAGTCTCGCCCGCGGCACTTTCCCACTCAAAAAGGCAGTTAATCTTTTAATTTTTATAATTTATATAATTAACAGGTGAACCAATTTATTCTCATGAAATCATTGAATTCTCTTTGGTGGAAACTTTGGCAGGATTGTAAATTAGAGTCCTTGGTTTTTTAGGAATTTTCAGCAATTTCATAGTTTAATGGAAGCGGAATAAAAAATGGAAGCGGAACAACAAAAATCGACAGTTCAAGTCATTGTTCATTCGTTTTTTGTTGTACCATTTTTAATAGCTGTTTTTGGAGTTCTCGTATTTTTTATCTGGAGACTTCTAACTTATGAGCCAAAAGGTGCTGAGGAATACCTAGCTGATGTCAAGATCGGAAGCGCTACCAAAAGGTGGCAATCTGCTTTTGAATTATCAAGACTGTTGGCTGATCCCAACATGCTACAAGTTTCGGACGGATTTGTTTCTGAAATGCACTCAGCTTACGAATATGCATTGCGGGATCCGGATACACGTGTCAGACAGTATCTTATTCGCGCTATGGGTCAAACAGCAAATCCTTCGTTCCAACAAACAATTCAAAATGCATTGAAAGAACAAAATGAAGATGTAGTGGCTGATGCAATATATTCTCTCAGTTTTTTCAACGAAGTTGAAAATGTTAAACTGATTCTCCAAACAACTGATCACCCATCTTCTTTAGTGAGGAATCGAGCCGCCATTGCTCTTGGAATGATGACACCCGGTGAATCTCCCAAAGGTCTCCGCTCTCTTTTGTCTGACCCTGAACCTAACGTACGGTGGAATGCTGCAGTTTCTTTGGCAAAACATGGTGATCCATCTGGCCGCAATGTATTAATGAATCTTCTTGATAGATCTTACCTGGCTAAATTTCCAGGTATTGATCGATATGAAAGAGAGCAAGCCATGATGGTTGCAGTGCAGGCTGCATCTATGTTGGACGATTCTGAAATTGATGAAGTTATAAAAGTACTTAGTGTTACAGATGAAAATTTGCAGCTCCGAGATTTGGCAAAGAAAGCGTTAAAATTGTAGGAGGTGATTTTTGGCGGAAGAAACACTTAAAGAAAAAATTACAGATAACCAGCCTGTAGCATCTATTGGGGAGGGATCCATAAAGGAAAAAGTACATCGGCGATCATTTATTTCCTGGCTTGCTGTAGCTTGGGTAGCTTTTGCTGCTGCCACCGGGGGATTCTTGACGATGATATTGAGAATTTTTTTCCCCAATGTACTTTTTGAACCTCCTCAGTCATTCAAAATAGGATTTCCTGAGGATTATGAAATTGGCTTAGTAGATATACGATGGCAGGAAAAATATGCAACATGGATTGTTAGAAGTCCAGAATATATTTATGCTCTTTCTACCACCTGCACTCATCTTGGTTGTACACCCAACTGGTTGGAAAATGAAAATAAATTTAAATGTCCATGTCACGGTAGCGGCTTCCGCAAATCGGGTATAAATTTTGAAGGGCCTGCTCCGCGACCTCTTGAACGTTTTATGATTGTCTTAGCAGATGATGGACAGATACTTATTGATAAAAATAGAAAGTTTCAGTACGAAAAAGGACAATGGTCGGACTCTGATTCATTCTTGGAAGTATAAAAATTGTTAACATGAAAAGGAGTAACCAATAACTGTCTAATGAGCGATAAAAAGAACATATTCGAACGGCTCGGAGATTCCCAAGTATGGAAATCAATTTTCCGTTCAGGCGTGCCCACAACGCGCAGGCAAAGGATGATGTCAGTCCTCAACAGTGTATTTTTGCATCTTCATCCGGTGAGATTACCTAGACATGCAGTTAAACTGAAATTCACATGGTGTATGGGAGGTCTTTCATTTTTTTTATTTCTGGTTTTGACCATATCAGGCATACTTCTCATGTTTTATTATCGGCCTACTGTGGAATATGCATATACGGATATGATCGATCTTGGAGAACAAGTTCCTCTCGGTATCATGCGGGAGATTCATCGTTGGGGGGCACATGCGATGGTTGTTACTGTATGGCTCCATATGTTCCGTGTTTTTATGACAGGATCCTATAAACCTCCTAGGGAGTTTAATTGGTCTATTGGGGTAATTCTGCTTGTTCTTACACTCCTATTAAGTTTTACCGGATATCTTCTACCTTGGGATCAGTTAGCCATGTGGGCAATTACTGTTGGTTCCAATATGGCAAGAGCCGCTCCTTTTCTTGGACATGAAGGTCCAGGAGCATCATTATTGGCTATTGGTGACATCAATTTTGTTAACATGGGCGCTGATGCAAAGTTTGCTTTGTTAGGTGGGCGATTCGTGGGAGAAGCAGCTTTGTTGAGGTTTTATGTTCTGCATTGTATTGGTCTTCCTTTCATAGTAATGATTCTTATGGCTATTCACTTTTGGAGAGTTAGAAAGGATGGCGGAATCTCGGGTCCTACTTAGTCCCGACACAACTAGAGAGATTTAAATGGATGGTTTTAAGGATCTAATCAATTTTATTACTCGGCCTACGCTGATGCTCACTTTTGCCATGTTCAGCTTTCCATTCTTCTTTCCTGTAAATGATTGGTTTGACAAATGGAACAAGAGGTTGAAATTAAATTTGCTCTGGACAAAGGGGGGGCTGATCACAGTGATGTTAGGCCTGGTTTTGTTTTTTTTGGTAGGCCTGGAAGATAGTGATTTTCGTCTTATTGTTTTCAAACCAGACAATGTTCCCATTGTAGGCCTCATTTTCCTTGTTTATTTCTTTCTTTGGGTTAGCATGAAACAGGCAGTTGATAATGATGTGCAACTTCAGTCTGGAAATAAACCCAATGAATACAACGATCCCGATGACAAAGTTTTGGTGTGGCCAGATCTGGTTTATGTTGAATTCATTTGCCTCATCTTATGCACCTGTCTATTGCTGGTTTGGTCCATTGGATTAGATGCTCCCCTTGAAGAACCGGCTAATCCGGCTGCTACGCCTAATCCTTCAAAAGCACCTTGGTATTTTCTCGGGCTTCAGGAGATGTTAGTCTATTTTGATCCCTGGCTTGCTGGTGTTGTTTTCCCAACCATAATTGTTATTGGCTTAATGGCAATTCCTTATTTGGACAGGAATCCGGAAGGTTCCGGTTTTTTCCAATACAAGAACAGAAGGTTTGCTATTTCAATATATATTTTTGGCTGGATCATTCTTTGGGTAATGTTAATTGTTATAGGAACTTTTTTAAGAGGCCCAAATTGGAATTTCTTCGGGCCTTTTGAATATTGGGATTTGCATAAGCTTGAACCTTTGACCAATATTAATCTTTCAGAAATCATTTATATCAAATTCCTCAATACTGGATTACCTCAAAATATTTTACTTAGAGAAATTTTCGGTATTTTTCTGGTTATCGGATATTTCTTGATTCTCCCTCCTTTGTTTGCAAAAACAATCTTTAAACGAATATATGAACAGCTGGGGAATTTTAGCTTTGGTGTATTTGTTTTTCTTGTGCTAAGCATGATGTCTCTTCCCATAAAAATGTATTTACGATGGATTTTTAATCTTAAGTACTTAATCGCAATCCCAGAGTTTTTCTTCAATATCTGAATTACCGGAATGGATAAGCAAGAGAGATATTATAACATTTTCAACTTGAATCGGCTTTTTGCCATTTCCAGTATATTTTTCTTTGTTCTTATCGTTTGGACATTTATCGATGACTATGATAGAAACTGGAAATATTATCAGCGTGAATTCAGAGATCTGGAATCTGATCAAACACGGAACTTACTTTCGCAAGAAAGAGAGCGAATTCAAGAGTTAGAAGAATATCAAAATGCTAAATCTGAATTGGAACTTGCTAAAAGTAGCCTTGATTCAAGGAAAGATGACTTGTCCGTATTAGAAAAACAAGAAAGAAAATTGCAGGCGGTCAATTATAAAGCAGAGCAAGAATTATCGTTTATAAAGTCAGACTATGATGCCACACGTTACCGTTATGAAGATGCTGTAACCAGAGGCAATGGAAAAGTAGACAATTTGAAACGCCAGCTAGATGAACTTGAGGCTGATGTTTTCCAAAAGAATTTGATAGTTCAAGAGGCTGCAGCATCCCTTTCTTCTAAGTCTGCTGAGATTGATGAGTTGAAGAAACAAACTGATGATGCCATGGATACGGTTGGGAAGTTTTCTAAGCAGGCTGATCTTATTGAAAGAAAGCTACGAAGTGTTGATCCCACAGCCATGACAGTTTCAAATCGTGTTGCTTCAGCTGTTCGCGACCTGCCTATAATCGATTTTTTAAATCCATACATAAAGATAAAGCAGATAATCCTTCCTGAGCTTAGGGACGAACTGAATTTTATGAGAATGCCAAAAGTTGATAGATGTACCACATGTCACTTGGGTATTGACAAACCAGGATTTGAGAATGAACCTCAGCCATATACTACTCATCCTAATTTGGATCTATTTTTGGCGAGTTCTTCTTCCCATCCTATTGAAGAATACGGATGCACCGGTTGCCATGCAGGACGGGGAAGAGGAACAGATTTTTCTACAGCAGCTCATACTCCCCGCTCTCACGAGCAAGAAAAAGAATGGGTAGAAAAATACCACTGGCATGAAATACATCACTGGGAAACTCCAATGTACCCAGCCCAATATACTGAGGCAGGATGCTTAAAATGCCATGTAGACCAACCTTTTATTCGTGGAGCTGATGATTTAAATCTGGGCCTGGCTCTATTTGAAAAGACGTCTTGCAACGGCTGTCATTATGTTGAAAGGTACGATGGTACTTTTGCACAAAGAGTAGGTCCAAATTTGACTTATATTTCTTCAAAAACAACAAAGGATTGGACTTACCGCTGGGTCCAAAACCCACGTAGTTTCAGGCACAATACCTGGATGCCGCACTTTTTTGACATGAAAGATGAAAACGATGATGAGGAAAAATTAAGATCAAGCCAGGAAGTACATGCTATAGTAAGCTATTTATTTAATCATAGTGAAAATTTCTCGCTTACATCTTTGCCAAGAATGGGTAATACGGACCGTGGTGAATACTTATTTAATAATCTCGGATGTGAAGGTTGTCATAAAATTCAGGATGAACCTGATAATAATCCTTATACCCTGGCTTCACTTCGGCAGGAACATGGGCCGAATCTTATTGGCCTTGGTTCAAAGACTACGCAAAAATGGCTATATAGTTGGTTAAAAAATCCTAAAGACTATCATCCTGAAAGCCGGATGCCAAACCTTAGACTTTCAGATGTTCAAGCAACAGATTTGGCAAGTTATTTATTTAGTCTTTCGGAAGATGAGTTTATGTCTTCATCAATCCCTTCTTTTGATGAGAAGATGCAATCAGATATAGCTTTTCAGTTTTTATCAAAAATGAATTCTGACAAAGTTGCTCGTTCTGAATTGGCTTCCATGGACATGGTTGAAAAGCTTGAATACAATGGTTCGAAGCTTATACAGCACTATGGTTGCACTGGATGTCATCTTATTCCAGGTTTTGAAGATGCCAAACGTATAGGGGTAACTCTTGATGGCGAAGGTAGCAAACCGTTAAATAAACTGGATTTCGGTTATCTGGACATTCCGCATTCTAAGATCAACTGGTTTACTCAAAAAGTAAAGGATCCCAAAAGCTTCGATAAAAATAAGGTGGTAGGACCTTATAACGGATTAAGGATGCCAGACTATGGATTAAGTGATGAAGAAATCGAAAGAATCGTAACTGTTATTTTGGCACTGAATAAAGATGATACCAAGAAAAAACCTAACTCAGCCCACAAAACATTTGTTGAAGCTGGGCAGTGGGTGGTTAAGAACAACAATTGTCAAGGATGTCATATCATTGAGAATCGGGGTGGAGATATTTTATCTAATTTTGTTGCCATGGAATATGGACCGCCAAACTTGAATACGGAAGGCGCAAAAGTTCAGCCTGGTTGGCTTCTTTCCTTTTTTGATAACCCTACAACAATAAGGCCGAATCTTCTGGTTCGCATGCCTTCATTCGAGCTTGGGGATGAAAAATGGAACAACCTAATCAAGTATTTTCAATATTGGGATGGGCAGACCACACCATATGAAGGTGACTATATACCTCAAAAAAACAATGTTGGCTACCGTGCTGGTATAAAGCTCCACGAAATGGGTGCTTGTAACAATTGCCATTATTATGGCACTACCCAACCTCTTCAGACTCCTCAAACATGGGCTCCAAATATGGCGCTAACCAAAGATCGTTTAAGACCTGACTGGGTTATGGAATGGTTACGTGATCCTCAAAAAATTATGCCAGGCACAAAAATGCCGAAGCCTTATATCCCGGCGCCTGAGGAATTAACTTCATCCGATGCTTCAGAAATATTTGGGACAGAGATAATGAAACTTTCTGGCGATGATGATTCCATGTTGAGAGGACTTACGGATTATGTTTATACAATTCCTGGAAAGGTTGATATTTCGTCTGAAATAGCAACTTTCTTCAGCAAAAATGGTTACGATTTCCTTGAGGACTTAGAGGAAATTGATGATTGGGATGATGAGGAGTGGGAAGACGAAGAAGAGTGGCAAAATTAAAGCCACTTAATTGTTCTAATTAAGAAGGAGGATACTCTCATGAGTTATCGGTCAAGAGCAACATTTATTTTGACAACAGGGCTTATATTTTCCAGCATTCTCACTGCTGGTGGCATAAAGGGTACAGTAAAGTATGAAGGTAAAGTACCAAGGATGAAGCCAATCAAGATGGCTGCTGATCCTATCTGTGATGGTAAACACGCTGAAGGCCCAGCTCGTTTAGAATGGCTTCTGGCTGGCAGTGAAGGAGAGTTAAAGAACGTTTTTGTATACGTGAAAGAAGGGCTTGGGGACAAAAAATTCTCTGCTCCTGAAAAAGTAGCAACCATTGATCAGAACGGCTGTGTTTACAAACCACACGTTCTTGGTGTTCAAGTTGGGCAGAAAATAGAGATATTGAATAGTGATGGCACCCTTCACAATGTTCATGCCATGCCTAAGAAAAAAAATAATGATGCTTTCAATGAAGCTATGCCGGGTGCTCGTAAAAAGGTCACGAAACAATTTGATGAAACCGAAGTCATGGTAAAAGTGAAGTGTGATGTTCATCCATGGATGGGAGCCTTTATTGGTGTACTTGATCATCCTTTCTTTTCCATAACTGATGAAGGGGGAAATTTTGAGATAGAAGATTTGCCTCCCGGCACTTATACTGTCGAAGCTTGGCATGAGCGATTACCTGCGCAGGTTGTAACGGTTACAGTTAAAGCTGATGGAGATGCTACAGCTGACTTCGTTCTTAAAAGACCACCCAAAAAGAAATAG
>ERZ651768.417-NODE-417-length-32346-cov-12.927361_pt1 | contig 32346 bp, 30 predicted proteins | sample MGYA00514754_ERZ651768 | MGnify/ENA metagenome assembly ERZ651768
AACGGCAGCAGGCGCAGCATGTGTTCCACAGCGCCGGCGATGTTCGACTCGATTGGCAGGCGCTTGATGATTTTTTTGGCCTAATCAGTTCATGGCGTGTCCTGTGGCATGTGATCACAAATGCCTGGCAACTGCGCAACTGTGATGGACCGGTAGCTGCGACCAAGCGCCCTGTGGAAGATCGCCGTGCGATGGCTGCAAAAATCAAGGAGATGGCCCGAGGTTTCGGTGCAGAACTGGTCGGCATCAGTCAGGTGACAAACGACGTTGTCTACGAAGGTCGCTCGATTTCCTTGCGGTACGCTGTTTGCCTTGGTTTATCAATGGATCGTACAGAAACGCAACACGTGCCACACGTCCGGGCAGCGGTGGAGGTTATGCGGGCCTATCGGGAAGCCTCCCGGATTGCCATTCGACTGGCACGGAACATTCGAAAGATGGGATGGCCGGCTCGAGCCTACGGTAATCCGAACAGTACGGATATTCTCCATATTCCGCTCGCAATTAACGCGGGTATTGGTCAGTTGGGTAAGCATGGTTCGATGATCAATGAAACTTTGGGTTCGAATTTCAGATTAGCCGCGGTTCTCACCGATCTGCCGCTCGTCTGCGACGAGCCGGTGGACATCGGTGTGGATGATCTCTGTCTACAGTGCCGAAGATGTGTGATTGATTGCCCACCAGATGCTATTTTTGACCATAAGCAGCTGGTTCGAGGAGTCGAGAAGTGGTACGTTGATTTCGATAAATGTATCCCATATTTTACGAAGACCCACGGCTGCGCCATCTGTATTGAAGTGTGCCCCTGGAGTGTTCCTGGCCGCGGACCCGCACTTTCTCGAAAGTTGTTGGCTAAGCGGGCTATGCAGTCTTGATTCGAAGACCGGTCAAGGCCGATCCGCGATGAGTCATAACTGCAGAATGTGAGCTCCACGCCGTGACAGCGGTGTTCGGTTCGGGTAAGTCGTTTTCAGCAGTTAAATTCGAGGCAAGTTGCCGAGGACTGGAATCTCCGTACAATCAACACAGACTCGGGTAATTACTGTGCGACCATGCTGCCGATTGAAAATGAATCAAATCACTCGATATTGCACTACTGCTGTCACGCTACTGACCCTGGCTTTGGGTCCAATTGCATCGGGTGATGGTGCAGCCACCTATAAGGTGAAGGCTGGCGACACGGCTTGTGGAATTGCTGATCGGCACAGCATCCCTTGCGCGCGACTCATTAAGAAAAACAATCTTGGTAGTGACGCCGTGATTTTTCCTGGCCAGGTACTACGCCTGCCAGATTCTGCGCTTTGGAATGATTCGATGCCTTGCCAGATCCGGGTGGTCAGCTGGGTGGATGTGATTGTTCAGGGGAATCACCTGACCGACAAGAAAGCAGATTTCGAAAAACTCGTCAGGCATGTTCTCCGGCGGGATGTACCGTCGCTGTCTCACGAGGTAAAGGAATATGGTGCGTTGTGGTCAGAGGTTAGTTACGACGAAGCCAATGAAAAATTTTTGAACATCGATGTTGGGCAAGATGAGCGTTTTGTTCGTCGCGCCGAAGTGAATTGTCGGGTCTGGTCGTCGGAGTCCGGGGACCTGGCCGCAGTGTATATGAGTTGTGAACTGTCGGGCTGGGGCAATTACGATCCGCCGACGTACGATGAGTTTAAGCTAGAAGTGCTGAGTACCTCGGCCATTTCGACTCTGCCGAGCGACGCGGAAACGATGTTGAGTGGGTTACTTTCGAGTGTCGGCGAGCGGTTACTTCAATATCGAAAAAAAGACTGTCCGGCTACACTGGAATAATTTTCCCGGGTAATGCCCTATCCTAGTCTCTTGTTATGGGTCACACACCACGTATGAAAAATTCCATTGCTGCTCGTTTGGACTGAGGTCGGTATTTCCATATCCAGCGACTGAAATCTGGCTGAACTGATTTTCGAAGAGCCGACTCATCCTTGGCCGCTGCTAGCAAAGTGCGGATTTTGGAAGCGGTATCGACGACTTCCCGGGCTTGTGCTTCGACATTATCGAGAGCATACGACTGGAGAGAATCCGGCGTGATGTAATCCACGCAGGCTTCGGGCCATTCACCCGTCTCCTGCTGGATGGCCATCGCATAAGTTGAGACCTGGAACGCGTGGTCCTCAGTGATTTCTCTTTTTGGCTTCACAGTGGATTTCAATTCACGTACTTCACTCGGGTAAAGCAAGTCGATGAAGCCCCGAATCGGGACCTCGATACCGTCGATTTGTAGATAAATTTCCTTCTGATATGCGGAAGGTTGCTCCCACGAACACATCAACGGAAAGCACACGTCGAGGCAGCGAAGCAGGACCCGGAGTTCTTGTTCCACGTAGCGGCCGTTGAAGTGTTCTGGATCGCTCTCAATCAAGGCACGGTATTTGTTCGTGGCCGTGCGTTTGAGTTGATTGAGGTCGGGTTCAGTGGACTGTGTGAGTAGAGAGCCGATTGCCTCGTCCACCGCAGTTCCTCGGTGCATCGCGGGGCTGCCAGCCTCGCGGATGCCAAGCACCAGGTAAACAATGCCAAGCGCGGGATCATTTCGGAACTGCAGCATTGAGGTTGCGGACAGGTGTTTGATCCCGAATCTTGAAAAAGGGTTGTCCAGGGTATTGACTGTTTTTGTTGTCACTGGTTGGGTATCTACGAAGTGTGTGCGTCTCGATTCGGCTGCCGGTAGGCCGCCCGTTTGACTATCGTTATGTGAAACATTGCTCAAGATTACGTACAATGACAGTCATCGCGAGGTCGTTAGTTTTTCTTTTGATTCCGATACTACCGGGCGAAATGCAGCGCCATGTTTTTGCCCATCCTTCCAGTGTAAATCATTTGCGCTGCTAGTTTTGTTTTACCACAGGAGCTGAGCTAGTGAAGTACGATGTTATATCCGCTGACTGTCATATCGATCTGATCTGGTTGCCGCCCGACTTGTTTACGGCTAATGCCTCAGCTCACCTGCGTGATCGCATGCCGTATGTTACAAATGGGGAAGATGGCCCCCAATGGGTCAGCCGCAGCGGCAGTAATTTCGGATTAATGAATGGTATGGGTTCGGCGGGGCGCCTCTATGTCCCCGGGCAGATTCATCGATCCGACCGGATGGCTTCCACCGGTCTTTATGAGGATGGCCGGCGTGGTATTCGCCGGTTAACGGATCCAGATCTGCGGTTGCGGGACCAGGATCTCGATGGCGTTCAGGGCGAAGTACTCTACGGAATTCTCGGTGCAACGGGCCGCCTGAATGATCCAGAAGCTGCAACCGAGGTGGTTCGAATATACAACCAATGGCTCGCTGACTTTTGCGATACCCATCCGGAACGTTTTGCGGGAATCGCGTGTGTTCCAGGACACAACATGTCCAGCGCGATCGAGGAATTGGAGCGTGTAGGTAAGCGAGGCAGTGTGCGGGGAGTGGAAATACCGCTACACAAAGATATGAATCCGTTGTGGGATCCCTACTGGGAACCCCTTTGGGCTGCGGTAAACGAACTGGGCCTACCCGTGCATTTTCATACTATCGGTGGTGGGCATCCCGAGACGCAGGGGTTTCCACTGCAGGTACAGCGGGCAGCGTGGGCGGTATACATCACCGGGTTTGGAATTCAGATGGCCGGTGTTTTAATGTCAATGATTTTTTCGGGCGTATTTGAAAAGTATCCAAAACTACGTCTCGTGATTGGAGAAAGCGGCATTGGATGGATCCCCTATGTACTCGACCACATGGATCTCGAATGGGAAGATCAGTTCCACGATCTTTCCTTAACTATGAAGCCCAGCGATTACTGGCGCCGGCAATGCGCAGCCACCTACCAGACTGATCGCATCGGCATCAAGTTACTGGATGAACTGGGAACTGAAAACGTGATGTGGGGCTCAGACTTTCCTCACCCAGATGGAATCTGGCCAGATTCGCAATCGTTCATCGATCGAGAGCTTGGCCACTTGCCAGAAAACGTACGGCGAAAAATTGTTTGCGACAATGCGGCGGCGCTGTATGGGTTTTCGAGCACTAGTTCTACGCTAGAAACGGCATAATCGATCGGCTGGTAGATGACCTATGGTCCATGGAGTGTGAACCGCTAAGCAACGATCTTCAGGCGGAGTTTACTGGGCTAAAGTAATTACGTTTCGGCGGCGCCATTGCATCCGATCATCTGGCCCGAGACGAAGCCGCCATCATCCGATGCAAGATAACCGCAAAGCGAAGCGATGTGCTCGGGCTCGCCGAGATGGCCCACCGGAATCCGCGTTACCTGCCCTTCGATGTGGCGTGTCATCTCAGGATCTGTGTGTTCGGATCGGATCGGGCCTGGCGAGATGGCATTGACCGTGATGCCGCCTGCGCCGAATTCTTTGGCTAGGGCTTTGGTTAGACCCCATAAGCCGTGTTTGGCTGCAGATACGGGGGCACGACCCTGGTAGCCATGGATTGCATTCATTCCGGTGATGTTGATCACGCGACCCCAGCCGTTCTCAATCATGCAGGGCAGAAATGTTTGGCAGGTATAGAACGCAGCATGTAAATCGACGTCGAGGACGGAGTGCCATTCGGTAGCGGTCATCTCCAGAAAGGGTTTTTCTGGTCGAACCGCAGCGTTGTTGACGAGGATGTCTACGCCGTCGAACTCCTGAAATATCATCTCCCCAATCCGTCGAACGTCGTCAGCTTGCCCGACATCACCCATTGTGACCTGGGCGCCCACGCCATGGCTCCGGGCCTCTTCGGCGACCGCTTCACAGGCGCCTTCATCCGAAGATCCATTGACAACTACGTTGCAGCCGCGGTGAGCCATCTCCAAGACGATGGCCCGGCCGATATTTCGTCCTGATCCTGTTACGAAGGCGGTTTTTCTTGGCTTACTTGGTGTTATCACTCTCTACTCCTGTTTGTTGCAGTTAATCGGTAACGAAGCCAAGGCGTTTGTCGACTCGATTCAAGAGGGGTTCACCGCGCCTGAAACGGCTGAGATTATCGAGAAAAACCTGGACTACTGTGGCGTGGTGACCATCGTAATCACCCGACATGTGTGGTGAGACGATGACGTTTTCAAAATCCCACAGGGGGCTGTCGGGTGGCAGCGGCTCGGTTTCAAAAACGTCGAGCGCGGCACCCGCAATTTGTTGTTGCTGCAACGCCTCCACCAGGGCGGTTTCATTAACCAGCGCACCGCGCCCGACGTTGACGAAGCGTGCACTTTTCTTCATCGCTGCGAACTGCTTCGCGCCAAAAAGTCCGCGGGTCTTGTCGGTTAGCGGTGCCGCGACCACCACGTAGTCGGCATTAGTGAGAGCTTGATCCAAATCTCCGCTGGCGTAGATGGCAGCGAAATCACTGTCGTCTGCGCGTGCCGAGCGACCGACACCGTGTACCTGGCAACCGACAGCTCCGAGTATTTGTCCGATAGCCCGTCCGATTCCACCAACCCCGACGACCAGGACTTGGCATCGCTCGATGCGCTCGGTCAATCGATACGCCCAGCGCTGCTCCTTCTGAGCGATACAGGTCTCCGGGAGGTCTTTGGCAAAGGCGAGTATCAATCCAAGAACATATTCAGCGATGGCACGGTCAAAGACCCCACGCATGTTTGTCAGTGCGATGTCACTCTCGACTAAAAAAGGACACAAAACGGCATCTACACCGGCACCAGGCCACTGGATCCAACGCAATTGATCAACGCAATCCCACGCGTCATGAAGTTCTGTTGCGTCAAATTTCCAACCGAGCAGCACACTGGCCCCCGGCAGCGTATCGCGCAGCGCTGCAAGATTCGGCGCACACCGCACGGAGATATCCGAAAGTACGGTCTCGATGCCCGGGACCTCGTCGACAGTAGACACGCCGTGGATGACGACAGGTAGTTTTGTTGCGTTCACGTTACTGTTCAATTCCCGATCATGTATGACAAACGAAGTCTACCAACGACTTTGCCCTCTGGGGATATCCCAATCGATGGAATGCGACCCGGGCGGTGTACCATAGCGCGTCAATTCTCAAACATAAGGGTCTAACTCATGGGATATGCGTCAACCGACGATGGCTGCCGGCTGTATTTCGAGACGACGGGTACGGGTGAACCGCTCGTATTTGTCCATGAATTTGCGGGCGATCATCGAAGTTGGGAGCCTCAACTTCGTTATTTTGGGCGCCGTTACCAGTGCGTTGCGTTTAATGCCCGGGGATACCCCCCTTCTGATGTTCCCGAGCACGAATTGAACTACTCGCAGGCGCAGGCATGGCGGGACATTCTCACGATTATCGACCACTTTGGCTTTGACCAAGCCCATGTCGTCGGCCTGTCGATGGGCGGCTTCTCTACCTTGCATCTGGGTTTGAACCGCCCGGACCGCACTCGCAGTCTTGTTGTGGCGGGTTGCGGCTATGGGGCGCAGAAGGATCAGCAGGAACAATTTCGGCAGGAAGCGGAAGCGGCAGCCGCGTCGATGAACGAGCCCACTCTAAAGACGTTTGCGAATAGCTATTCGGTCGGGTCAACCCGGGTGCAGTTTCAGCAAAAAGATCCGCGTGGCTGGGAGGAATTCCGCGATCAACTTGCCGAGCATTCTGCGATGGGTTCAGCGTTGACCATGCGGGGTGTGCAGAAACAACGACCGTCTTTGTATGACCTTGAAGAAGAGATGCGCCAACTCGAGGTGCCTACCTTGATCATGACTGGCGATGAAGACACGCCGTGCCTTTTACCATCACTCCTGATGAAGCGCACGATTCGCTCTTCTGCCTTGGTGGTGTTGCCGAATTCCGGACATACGATCAATCTAGAGGACCCTGATGCGTTCAATCAGGCAGTTGATCAGTTTCTGAACCAGGTACTTTCTGGTCGTTGGCCGCTGCGTGAAGGTTGGGAGAAAGAGGGGGATCCTATTCTCGGACTGACCAAGGATGACGCCTGAAACAAGACCTGCAGCAACTAAATTCGAGGCTGACCAGACGCAGCTCGATTTAATCGGTGTCTGAGCTGCGTCAGTCGTCGGTGGATGGGGTGACAGCTGGAATCGGGAGTTCTTCCGGTATGCTGCTGGGTGCGATGGTGTTGTCCAGCGCCTCGTACTCGAAGTAACCGATAGTCTCGTACAGTTCAGATCGAGTTTGCATACTGTCCAGCAGGTGATGAGTCGCACCTTGGGCGGCCAGGTCAGCGTAGAGTTTCTCCATCGCTTTGGCAGCCACCCGTAGAGAAGACGCAGGCCAGATCACCAGCTTGCAACCAAAACCCTCGAGTTGCGCCGCCGTGTAGTAGGGCGTGCGGCCAAACTCGGTCATGTTCGCCATAAATGGCGCGTTGACCCGCTGGGTGACGGCACGGAACATACCCTCATCGATCAGGGCATCGGCAAAGACGATGTCGGCTCCGGCTTCGATATAGCGGTTCATTCGGCCGATCGCGGCATCCAGTCCCTCGGTGTCAACTGCATCGGTGCGCGCGATGATTCGAATATCGGTCCGTGCTCGGTGCGCAGCGGTCACTTTGGCGCACATGTCGTCGACCGAGACCAGACGCTTATCGTTCAAATGGCCACATTTCTTGGGCAAGATCTGGTCCTCGATTTGCAAGGCAGCAGCGCCGGCTGCCTCTAGTTCGCGAACGGTGCGCATGACGTTGACTGCTTCGCCATAACCGGTGTCGGCATCGACGACTAGGGGAAGCTGGGTTGCGCGGTACACGGTTCGTGCATGAAAACACAGTTCTTCCAATGTCATAACCCCGAGATCTGGTAGGCCAAGGCTCGCTGATACGGCTGCCCCAGAAATATACAAACTCTCAAATCCGGCTCGCTTAGCGATCAGCCCGGCCAGAGCATTGTGCGCGCCCGGTAGCTGGACAATACCGGGCCGCTCGACCAGTTCCGCAAATCGCTGGCCCGGTGGGATTTCATCCCAGCCGTCAGATTGCAGCCAGGTCACGGTGGCGTCTCGTCTACGGCTATCCCCGATGCCCGTTCCGGATCTTCGCTGGATTCATGGCCAGTTAAGGAGGACTCAAGAAATTCGAGCCGATCCTGTCCCCAAAATAGATCGTGCGCGGTGACATATGACGGCAACCCGAACACCCCTCGGGAGATTGCTTCCTCGGTATTGGTCGCGAGCAAGCGAGCTGTTTCCTCCTGCTGTGCAGAAGCCATGAGTATCACTGCGTCCAGTCCCTGCGCGTCTAAAACAGTTTTGACCACTTCCGGATCAGCGATGTTCTCGTCTTCCACCCAGACTGTACGCATAAAGGCATTTGTAAGTGGTCCAGGGTCGATGCCTGAGCCCCGAACTGCGATGATGACTTTATCCGCCAATTGGCTTGATGCGGGAAAAAATTTTGGCTCAAGGTTCAGTTTAATTTTTAATCGTTCGCGCCAGCGGGCAAGTTCCCGCAGTCGGTAGGCTTGGCGCTCGGCTGAGCGGTCCTTAAGGGACAGACCGCCAGTTTTGCTGAATATCTCGCCAGCGTTTACCGGCCTGTGCTGTAGCGTCGCATTGCAGCGCATTGCGACCTCGCGCACACGACTGTCACCAAGATAACTCCAGGGTGATGTGACCGTAAAGTAATAGTCGATGTTTGTGCGCAACAGAATTTGCCTTTCTCGGTGCCCGTTCCCGGCTTACTCGTAAGGACGACCGGATTTCGAAGGCGCTGCTGGAGAGCTATTTTTCATTTAAAGGTTTTTCGGTGAACCCCCGGGAACGGAGGCTGTTTCACGAATCGTAGGCCCTAAGTAGGGTGCCTGGCAACGTCGGACCGTTTTGCGCGTCGTTCTGACCGACAATTCGCGTGCCGTTAACCCACACACCGTGGACACCAAGCGCGTCTGTTGTGAGTCGTCGTTCGCCACCTGGCAGATCTGAGGTTCGTCGTGCCGGGCTGCGCCCAACGGTGTCGGGATCGAATAGCAACAGATCCGCGTACGCGCCTGCTCTGATCTGGCCACGGTCACGAATGCCGTAAATCGCGGCAGGTTGGCCAGTTAGCCTATGAATGGCCTGTTCCATGGACATGATTTGTTTATCTCGTACCCAGTGACCTAGAAGGTGTAGTCCAAATCCGGCATCGCAGAAGAACGTGAGGTGAGCGCCCGCATCGGATAGCGCTATGCTCGAACATGAATGAGTCAACAACCGAGCCACCGCATCTTCGTCAGAGTTCAGAAGAACCGAGAGGAAAGTTGTATCTAGATTTTCTTCGAGGGCGAGATCGAGTAGAAAATCGAGTGGATCTGTGTGGCGATCCCGTGCGAGTTCCGCCAGCGTACAGTTCTCAATATTTCGGTTTTTCGCGAGGACCGTTTTGATGACGCTGAGTTTTTCCCACTCATTGTTGAATAGTCGGACGACAGCCGGACGAGTCAGTTCGGCCCGGATTGAATCGCGAAAGGAAAGATCGGCGAGAAGCGCCTTGTAGGAGTCATCGGAGTCGGCCTGCATAGCCGGCTTCCAGGCGGCAATTCCTTCAAAGGGATACGGAGCCCGTAGCGAAAATTCCGTACTCAAAGGGCAACAAGACACCTGTCCCCACATCTGATTCCCGCGGGAGCGAGCCGCTTCGATACCGTCTAGGTCCTGGAACACTGCGTCCGGGTCGGTACTGTTGTGCAAAAGGGCAGCCACGACCACTGGCCGGCCGGTGTCTGCCGCCAGGGTCTCCAGCCAGGACACTGGAGTTGATCCGCCTTTGGTCAGCATAAACACGCCCTTGTTCTTGTTCCCGAGAACGCTAACCAGCGCGTTAAGCTCGTTTTTGTCTGCAAGACGAGATGGCATGGGATTGCCGTCTGCGCCGTTATGGGAAGGAGAGGTTGATGTTGCAAAGCCAACGGCACCTGCATCGATAGCATCTTCTACGAGTCGGCGCATGACGTCGATCTCTGGGGTGGTAGCCGCACGCAGTGGAGCGTCCTCGCCCATAACGTAGGTGCGTATCGAGGAATGGCCAACAAAGGCCCCTACATTGGGCCCAACACCCCGGTACTCCAACAGTGCCAGGTAATCGGCGAATGTTTCGAATTGCCAGTCGATCCCCTGCCGCATTGCTTTCAGCGACATGCCTTCCACCCGGACCAAGTTGCGCATGGTGACATCGCGATGTTCAGGTTTGCAGGGCGCAATGGTAAAACCACAGTTTCCAATGAGCACTGTCGTGACGCCATGTTCCGGCGAGGGTGTAACCATCGGGTCCCATGTGATTTGGGCATCGAAGTGGGTGTGACTGTCAATAATGCCTGGCGCGAGTGCGAGGCCTTCGGCATTGATACGTTCCCGGCTCATTCCAAGGTCAGGGCCCACATCCGTCACGCGGTCATGGTCGATGGCGATATCGGCGTGGCGCGATGGCCCACCAGTTCCATCGAAGATCAATGCGTTTTCTATAACGAGGTCATGCATGGCGAGATCAGGAGAAATGTCGGGCCATGCAGTCCGGAACCGGCACAATGTCGCGGGTTGTTAGATCCATCACGACGCTAATGACCTGACCATCAAATGCAATTGATCCATCGGGTTTGATTATCTGGTGTCGAAGGCGATAACTCTTGTTACCGATGTGTTCTGGTTTTGTAGTGATACGAAGGAGTTCGCCAAGCGAGCATTCGAGACGGTAGTTGTAATTGATGTTAACGACGACGGACGCATAGCGTGGCGGTCCATCGATAGTTTCGACTCCCAGCGCATACAGCCCGCACATCTTCAGCCAGTCCGATCGACCTTGTTCGATAAACCGAACGGTCTCGACATGATTTAAATGCTTCAGGTAGTCGATGTGGTGCTTATCGACCTTGATGATGGTCTCAAATGACATGACAATTAAAGGCAAATTCTTAAATTTAGGATGGTGGAGATATCTAAACCATTTGGGCAGTCACGCGGTATGAAACATTTTGAGAATTTGAAGGAAACTCTGGTCGCGATTTGACGTTCGATCTTCGAGTCGGCCCGGTTCTGAGTAATCGAAAAATCCGCGCCCAGTTTTGGTGCCGTAATGGCCTGAATCCACCAGTTTTTGAATGCCGGCAGGCAAGTCTGTACTGGAGCAAATGTCTTCTGACAGATTGCCAAACACGCGGGCCCAGATGTCGAGGCCTGCAAAATCGCAGACTTCCAGTGGTCCAATGGCTGCCAGGCGAAATCCAAGGCTGCCGCGCACGGCCGCGTCGATGTCCTCGGCCGATGCGACGCCTTGGTCCAGCAAATCCCAGACTTCTCGAACCATCGCATTTTGAATTCGATTAATGAGAAATCCGGGAATTTCTTTGCGCAATCGCACGGGCTGCTTGCCCATCCGGTGCAGCAGCTCCATGGTGGAATCGATCACCGATTCCGAGGTCTCTGTCGTCGGGACGACCTCAATGATAGGCAACAGATGTGGTGGGTTAAACGGGTGCGTGACCAAGGCCCGTTGTCGATGTTGCATGCGCTCGGAAATTTGCGACATGGGATGACTCGAGGTATTGCTGGCGAGAATGGCCTCCGGCGTAACCATAGTCTCTAGATTGGCAAATAATTCTTGTTTAACCACCAGATCTTCTACTACTGCTTCGCTGACGAATTCGGCTTCTTCGAGGGCTTTCGCAGCAGAATCACAGATCGTGAGACGGCCAATGATTTCGCCAATCTGATCGGACGCAACAATTCCAGCAGCTGCCATTTGCTCGAGATTACTGTGTACCCGGGCGGTTGCCGACTCACGTGTTTCCCTTTGCGGATCGAAGCACTTTACGGTGCATCCCCCGGTAGCAAAAAACTGGGCGACACTGTGCCCAATCGTACCTAAACCGATCACGGCGATGTTTTTTATTGGTGCAGGATGCATCAGGTTATCCTCCTACGATTGGGAAATTTCCAATCTCTCATTTAAGAAAGGCTACGTTATATCCGACCAACTATCGACCCGGGTAAATCGACGCTAGATGGTGATCTGGTCCGCACCTTTTAACGCCAGCATCTCGCGCGCCTCGGCAGGTGTTGCAATCTCCAATGACAATCGTTCGAGAATTCGGCGAATGATCGTGACCTGCTCGGCATTAGATGTTGCCAGTCGGCCTTTGCCTGCATAAAGGCTGTCTTCGAGGCCAACTCGTACATTGCCGCCCATCGCCGCACTCATGGTGACCAGTGGTAGTTGATGTCGGCCACCGGCCAGTACGCTCCAGAGATACTCGTCACCAAACAGTTTGTTGGCGATCTGCCGCATATGGGTAACATTTTCGGGATCGGCGCCAATGCCTCCCAGGATCCCAAAAATAGACTGCACAAATAGTGGTGGCTTGACCAAACCACGGTCGAGGAAATGAGCCAGGTTGTAAAGATGCCCAATGTCGTAACATTCGAACTCGAACCGGGTGCCGCAACCTTCACCGAGTACCTCCAGGATGTGTTCGATATCCTTGAACGTATTTCTGAATATGAAGTCCCGACTGTTTTCGAGATGCGCCCGCTCCCACTCATAGCGAAATTCATCGTAGCGGGCCAACATCGGAAACAAACCGAAGTTCATGGAGCCCATATTGAGAGACGTCATCTCGGGTTGAATCCGAAGCGGGGCGGCCAGGCGCTCATCCAGCGACATACCGTGACCGCCGCCCGTGGTGATGTTAATTACGGCATCACATCGCTCACGGATCGGACGCAGAAACTGCATGAAAACATCGGGATCGGGGGTGGGTCGCCCGTCCTTCGGGTCCCGCGCATGCAGGTGTAGGATCGCAGCACCGGCTTCGGCCGCCGCTATCGATTGGTCAGCTATGTCCTCAGGTGTCAGCGGCAGATGGGGCGACATAGTGGGTGTGTGGATGGATCCCGTACTGGCACAGGTGATGATAACTTTACGACTGGTGGCCATAATTTCCTCCCAAATTGATCAGTGGTAACACCAGATGGTGGTTACGAAACATGATTTAAGTTGTTGGCGGTCACATGGTTTCTACATTACCGCACACGCTGAGTGACTGGCCCGAAATATTACGGGCACCGGAAGAGCACAAGAACAGGACCATTTCAGCAATGTCGTTGGGGGCTACTGTCCGACGTAACGAGACGTTCGAGAGCATCTCCGTTTTAACTTCTGCTTCACTTTGCCCCATCGTTTTGGCGCGAGCCGAAATCACCCGCTCAATTCTCGGTCCTTCTACCATTCCCGGAAGAATCGCGTTCACTCGAATCCCTTCGGGTCCGAGTTCCTTTGCGAGGCTCTGAGTAAAGCCGATGATGCCCCACTTGGTTGCTGCGTAGGGAGTGCGGTACTGAAATCCTAGCCGGCCTGCGACCGAAGAGAGATTGATCATGACAGCATTTTCGGAGTTGCGCAGTAAAGGCGTAGCCCGCCTTGCACAATAGAAATGCCCATTTAAGTTAACTGCGACTGTTCTTTCCCAATCTTCTGGGGAAATCGCGTCGATGGATGCTGTCGGTCCGGCGATGCCAGCATTGTTGACGAGTACATCGAGACCGCCGAGGTGGGTTTCGGCTTCTGCAAAAAACTGATCTACTTGGCTTGCATCCGCAACGTCGGCGATAGTGGTGCCGATCTCGGGCAATACGGAATTCAGGTCTGCAACGGCATCGGCATCAACATCGCACACATGAATGTGCGCACCGCAAGTATGTAATGCTTCAACAATTACTCTGCCGATACCAGCTGCGCCGGCGGTGACGATGACCCGTAACCCAGGTTCTATTCGAGAGACGTATTCACGATCCATGACTATGTTTCCTCGTCAGTGGTTTCTTATCGGTGACGTAATGGCCTGCAGTTGATCGCCAATTATTAGGAAATCATACTGCGTCTTGGCTCTTAGCGCGCGCTTACTCGGGTCTCCTGTCGAGCGGTGACTGTGGCCGCTGCGACGATGATGGCTCCGCCAATCCATATCCAAATATCCGGTTGCTCGTTAAACATGATCAGTCCCAGCAGGGTCGCCCAGACCAGTTGCAGGAACATGACCGGTTGTAACGCAGTGATATCAGCTTCTCGAAACGCACGGTTCATACTGTAATGCGCTGAAGTGGCGAATACCGCAGTAATGAGGAGCCAGAACAATTCCAATGCGCTAGGGGTCCGCCAGACCACAAGGGCAAAGGGCAGCAGGACCAACGCGGCAAACAAGGACAAGAAAGCGACGATGGCGGTGTTACTCTCTGTTTTGGTCAGGTGTTTCGCCATTAGCATGGAGCAGGAAAAAAGAACGGCAGCGACGAGCAGCGCCATGGCGCCGACGTCGATCACCTGAAAACCAGGTCGCAGAATTACCGCTGTGCCGGCCAGACCAGCCAGTACTGCAATGAATCGATGGGCATGCATTGGCTCTTTTAGAAACAATATAGCCCCGATAATAGTGAAGATAGACGACGTGAAGCTGAGTGCTGTGACTTCAGCCACGGGAATTCGGGTCATGGCAAAAAACCATAGCATGACCGCAATACCATGGACCGCGCCTCTTCCCGCTAGAAGGCCGATGCGCGAAGAGCGGATTCCCGTCATTCCCATCTTCAAAAAGATAGGAATCACTATCAAGAGACCGAATGCATAGCGGATAAATGCCGCCTGAATGGGATTCAGCTCCGAACCGAGCCAGCGCACTACGCCAGTGACGCCGACCAGGCAAAGGCCTGACAGGGCCATCCAGCCGATTCCCCGGACTGTGGAGGCGCCAACGGGTAGAAGGTTTTGACGCTCTTTGATCAATGGGCTAAAGCTTTCAAGCGCATTGGTCAGTTGAGGGAATGATTCGAGTCGTAAGCAATAAAGGCGGCTCTTCGCATGACCTTCAGAAACATAGCGCGGGTAAGACGTCTGGTTTGCGTGTTGTAGCGACTGCAGTGATAGCTTGAAACAAGCCGTCTTCCGTCCGGCAAATCGTATTCCGTGCCGTGGCCAAATGGGATACTGGCGAGTTTGAGTGATAGTGCTTTAGCGATTGCGTGGTGGGCAATACGACCGAGGGCCACAATAACACCGCCGGCAGGTACAGCTTTCAGTTCCGCAGCCAGGTAGGGATTGCAGGCTGTAATTTCTGCGCCGATCGGTTTGTTCTGTGGCGGCAGGCACTTGACCGCGTTGGTAATGCGGCAGTCATTGAGTCTCAGACCGTCGTTGGCATCAATTGACTGACCGGTTGAACCGATGCCTAGCAGGTGCAGGGCTTCGTACAGGAGAATGCCGGCGTGATCTCCAGTGAACGGACGGCCTGTGGCGTTGGCACCGTGTAGGCCAGGAGCTAGACCGACAATCAACAACCGGGCACGACGGTCGCCAAACGGCGGCACCGGTCGACAATGATAGTGTGGATGATTGACCGCGGTCACTGCGAGATGCTCGGTGAGGCGTGGGCAGCGCGCGCAATCCCGATCGTACCAGGTGTTGGGAATTCTTCTCATACCATGGTTTGGCCGGGCTGGGTTTTGATTGGGTGGATTCTGTTCTCTACCATTTGACCCAATATACAATTACTGCTTACCAAGGGCACAGATCTTTGAACATGGAAGGGAGAGCGAGTCATGGCTGCAGCCACATTTTGCTCAGTCGTGGGTGAATTAAACTGGTCACTAGATTCGGTCTTAAAACCGATCAGGAGGACACTTTGATCGTAGAACAGATTTGGACAGGCAACGCCTGGCGTAACTTCAACTATTTGATTGCCTGTCCTGAAACCGGCGAGGCGTTGGCAGTTGATCCGCTTGACCATGAAAAGTGTCTAGGCAAGGCCAAAGAAATGGGCTGGGACATTACCCAGGTCTTAAACACCCATGAACATGGCGATCACACGGGGGGCAATCAAGCCGTGATTGCTGCCACTGGCGCCCGGCTGCTGGCTCATGCAAGCGCGGAAATCACCGGGATCGATATCCCAGTTGCTGCGGGTGACGTCATTCGTATCGGTAAAACGGTCGAATGCGAGGCATTGGATACACCTGGTCATACAATGAGTCATGTGTGTTTGTTGTCGCATACTGATGAACCTGCGTTATTTTCCGGTGATACGTTGTTCAACGCAGGCGCCGGAAACTGCCATAACGGCGGCCATCCCGAGCAGTTGTTCGATACTTTTGTAACGCAGTTGTCGCGGTTGCCGGACAATACTTGTGTGTATCCAGGACATGATTACTGGGCCAACAATCTCGCCTTTACACTGGACCGGGAACCGGATAACGAGAGAGCAAACCAGCTTCTCGATGACAGTGGGATTCAGGATCCAAACCAGGCACTGATCTCCACCCTCGGGCTCGAGCGGGAAGTCAATACGTTTTTCCGGCTGCAGAATCCGAGCATTATTAGGGCGCTGCGCGAGTCATTTCCCGATCTTCCCGAGAGTCCTGAGCCGAAGGTGGTTTTTGTGAAATTGCGGGAATTGCGCAACCAATGGTAGGCGCGGGGCCGGTTTCCTCTGGTAAGTTGTTTCAAGTAGGTAGTTCGCGAGCTGAAACTTGGCAGGATGCGGTCGATGAATGTTCGACCCAGATCGGCACCACATTGGGTAATCTTGGATTCATCTACTCCACAGATCACCATGCCGAAAATATGAGCGCAATCGTTGAGCGTTTTGTGACGCAGACAAATGTTCGCCATTGGGTCGGCGCAACTGGCATTGGGGTTCTTCGAAGCGGTCACGAAGATTATGAATGCCCAGCGATCAATGTGATGGTTGGTGCATTCCCGGAGGACTCCTTCCAGGTCTTTTCGGATGCGCAAGGGGGTCTAGAAAGCTTCAATCGTGACCATCGGCCATGGTTTAAGAGCCATTTCCAGACGTTTGCCGTGGTTCATGGGAATCCCGAGAGCGCAGAGGTACCGCGACTCATACCCGCACTCTCAGACGCACTCCAAGGCGGATACTTGGTGGGCGCCCTCAGTTCCTCTCGTGGGCGTAATGTGCAGGTTGCCGATGGCCCAACGACTTCGGATCTCTCGGGCGTATTGTTTTCAGAGAAGGTGCCCGTGTCTACGGGGCTGACACAGGGTTGCTCGCCGATCGGACCGCAAAGAACAATTACCCGGATTAGTCAGAACATCATCTTCACTATCGATGACCGTCCCGCCCTGGAGGTATTCGAGGAGGACATCGGTGAGAAGTTGGCACAGAATCTGAATAGCGTTGCTGGCAAAATCTTTGCTGCGTTGCCGGTAGTCGGTTCGGATACGGGCGACTATCTGGTACGAAATATCGTGGGCATTGACCCACAACACAAGCTTCTCGCAATCGGGGACAGTGTCGACACGGGCGATTCGATTCTTTTTTGCCAGCGCGATCGGGCCAGCGCTGAAGAAGATTTAATTCGAATGCTGCGCGATCTCAAACAAAGAAGTACAGGTTCTGTACCCCGGGGGGGCGTGTATTTTTCTTGCCTGGGCCGAGGGCGGCATACGTTTGGCGAGGATTCGAACGAGATGGCACTCATTCAGAGCGAGCTTGGTGATGTACCACTGGTGGGTTTCTTTGCCAATGGCGAGATCGGCCATCGCCGTCTGTATGGCTACACCGGCGTTCTGACCCTGTTTTTATAGTCAGGATTGAAAGTCTGGGTTTAATGCATAGTGCGGAACTGGTTACTTTTTTTGTTTGCTGCGCTTCTTGTTGGGCCTCCTAGACGTTTTTTTGGAAGCGGTGCGGGCAGCATTAATGTTATCGAGCGTGGCCCCGTAGCGGCGGGCCACATTGCGGAAAGATTTCTTGGGAGTTTCTTCCATAATCTGAATCACGCCCTACCCAGTAGATTTGATTCCAGTTAGAACGAGAATAACTAACGAAGTATACGCCAGAGTAGAGCGAACGATGGAGAGGACGTTTGTCTGATTATCGAATACGTGGTGTAGTGTTCGCCGCGCTTGCGGCCGTGTTTTTTTCTTCTCAGGATGCCCTGGTGAAGTGGCTGTCCAGCGACTTTTCTCTTTTTCAATTATTGTTCGTTCGCAGCACTATCGGAGTGATTGCGTTGTGTGTCCTCATCCGGATCCGGTTCGGTTGGGCAGGGCTAACAACTCGCCGACCGGGTGGACACCTGTTGCGTGCGCTTTCTAATCTAATAGCCTTTCTTAGTTACTATTTTGCGATCACCCGGATGCCGCTCGCTGATGCGGCGTCATTGGTCCTCAGTTACCCCCTGTTTCTAGCTCTATTATCCGGGATTTTTCTTGGCGAGCATCCCAAAGGCCGGCAGGTGCTTGCACTGATTGCCGGATTTGTGGGCGTAATGTTTGTAGTTCAGCCGAGCGCTGAAGGTGTCGATTGGCTGGGTGCGGGCGCCGCGATTCTCGGCAGTCTAATGTTTGCGGTGCTCGGGCTTCAGACCCGTTATTTGTCGAGGACCGAGTCCACCGAGTTGATGGTCTTTTCAGCCGCCTTGTCGTTTCTGGTGGTGACGGGATTAACACTGCCATTCGTCTGGCAACCATTAACAGTGGTCGAATTTGGTCTCATGGTCTTGATGGGCAGTTCGGGAATTCTTGGTCAGTATTGTTTGGTGAGCGGGTTTCGTTACGCGCCGGCCTACCTCGTGGGGGCGCTCGAGTACACTGGGCTGATTTGGGCAATTCTGTTTGGCTGGAGTTTTTTCAACGACTTTCCGTCACTGGCGGTGCTTGGCGGAGCCGCACTGATTGTTGCGAGCGGCATAGTAATCGTGCAGGCGGAAAATTTGCGCATCCGTTAACTCCCTGGTAGTACATACCAAAGGGGCAACTCAAGTCGTCTTGGGGTTTTTCAGAATTCGACCGGTTCGTGAGCCCGTACCCGTTCCACGCTGCCACGCAATAGCGCCACTGACAAGTACAGTGTGAATTCCAGCTGCGGTTTGTTCAGGCTCTTCGAACGTCCCCCGGTCGGCAATCAAAACTGGGTCGAAGACGACGATGTCCGCGAATGCATTGGCGCGTAGCACTCCTCGGTCAACGAGATGAAAAGTCTCGGCGGATAAACCGGTCATCTTGTGTACCGCTTGCTCCAGGGTAAATAGTTGTCGTTCCCGAGCGAAATGGCCAAGCACACGGGGAAATGTTCCCCAAAGACGCGGATGAGGATGCTCATCATGAGGTAACCCGTCGGAGCCAATCATGCTCTTCGGATGGGCCAGAATCTGCTCGACATCGCTGTCTTCCATCATGAAGTAGATGCCACCGCCCGGCTGCAGGCGGCGCATGGCTTCGGCCAGGCTGCAGTCCCAATCGATTGCAAGATCGGCAAGATCCCTGCCACGAGCTTCCGGCACGGTTGCTGACCAGGTCACCATAATTCGCTTTGAAGCTTCGATGTGGTCTTCCATGAGAATGGTCGATCCTGCCGCATAGGGATACACATCAAGGCCGATCAGTTGTTGTTCGGCAGCCGCGTCGATTCTGGCCAGCGATTCCGTGCTGCGACCCCACATTTTTGGGCTAGCGCATTTGTGGTGAGAGAGAACGACCGGACAGCCCGCGCGGCGGGCTGTAACAAATGATTCCTCAAGTGCGTTGAACAGTTGATCACCTTCGTCTCGCATATGGGTTGCGTAAATACCTCCAAATTCCTTTAGTTCTCCGGCCAGGGCAGTTACCTCGTCGGGCGTTGCGGCCTGGTTCGGCGCGTATGCGAGTCCGGTCGAGAAACCGATGGCACCCGCATGTAAACTGCTGCGTAGCTGTGTCCGCATGTTTTCGATTTCTTCGTATCTGGCCGGGCGGTCAAGATTGTCCATGGTCGAGCAACGCAGCGTCGAATGGCCAATCAGGTGGGCGGCGTTGATCGAAGCGGGTTTTTGTTCGAGTGCTCGCCGGTAGGATTCGAAAGTTGGAAAACGGTAAGCCTGTTCAGATCCAATGAGATCCATGGGCGGTGGTGGGGGCCGATCCGCTAACCATGGAGCGAGACTAACCCCGCAGTTCCCAACCACTACCGTGGTGACTCCCTGACTGAGCTTCGGCGTAACTTCCGGATTCGTCAACAAGAGATGGTCATCATGGGTATGCACATCAATGAAACCCGGAGCTACCACGTGACCTCTGGCGTCGATCACTTCTTCGGCGTGGGTATTTTGCAAGTCGCCGACAGCGTCAATGCGATCGGCCGTGATTGCGACATCCCCGGCAAACGATTTGGTATTGGTGCCGTCGATTATTTGCCCGCCGCGGATAAGCAGGTCACATCGATCCGGCGCGCTGTGGATGCTCACTGGGGTTCCGCCCCTGCACTGTTTTGCTTGAGCGTATGAAGCGAGGTCTGCATACTTACCATAGTGAAACTTCTTGTGATGAAAATCAAACCATGGGTAGTGTAATAGTGGAACGCACTCAAAACTGGCGCGGGATGACCGGGTTCATGTAGTCAAGCTCTATGAACACGTCTATTTCCGATCGCTTGAACCGGATCCAGCCCTCAGCCACCAGCGCGATCACAGATCGAGCGCGGCAACTTCGCGCCATGGGTCAGGATGTCATCAGTCTTAGTCAGGGAGAACCTGATTTTGAGACGCCTGAACACATCAAGGCGGCAGCGGAGCAGGCCATGCGCGACGGCCACACCCGTTATACCGCGGTCGACGGAATACCGGAACTTAAGCAAGCTGTGTGTCGTAAGTTCAAGAGCGAAAATGATATTGATTACCAGCCCTCTGAGATTACGGTCAGTTCCGGCTGTAAACAGCTACTCTTCAATGCATTGATGGCGACGTTGAATCGCGGCGACGAAGTGATAATCCCAGCGCCTTACTGGGTGTCCTACTCTGCTATGGTTGAAATTGCCGACGGTCGTCCGATTATCATTCCGTGCGCGGCGGAGCAACAATTCAAGTTGACGCCGGACAAACTGGAATCTGCCGTGACGTCAGCCACTCGCTGGCTGATTCTAAACAGCCCCTCCAACCCAACGGGTGCGGTCTATACTCGTTCTGAACTGCTCGCCTTGGCCGAAGTACTCCTGCAACATCCCGAGATACTGGTGATTACGGATGATATTTACGAGCATTTGATCTACGGCGATGTCGAGTTCGCTACCTTGGCGCAAGTCGAACCGCGACTGAAGGAACGAACGCTAACTTGCAACGGCATGTCAAAAGCCTACTGCATGACTGGTTGGCGAATCGGTTTTGCGGGTGGGCCAGAATCCCTGGTTCGGGCGATGGCCAAGCTGCAGTCCCATTCCAGTTTTCACCCAGCGTCTATCTGCCAGTACGCGGCCGTCGCGGGATTAAACGGAGGGCGCGACTTTCTGGTGCCGCAGTTGCAGGCCTATCGCGAACGGCGTGACACTCTGGTGCTGGAATTGAATCGTATTGATGGAATTGATTGCCCCGTGCCAGACGGTGCTTTCTATGTTTTCCCCTCATGTACCGGTTTGTTCGGGCGGTTAACGACAGATGGTCGGAAACTTTCGTGTGACACTGACGTGGTCAGCTATTTTCTCGATACCGCTGGAGTGGCGCTGGTTCCGGGTCAGGCGTTTGGATTTCCGGGACACTTTCGCGTCTCCTATGCGACCGACATTGATACTTTGCTGAGTGCCTGTGAGCGAATGCAGCTCGCCTGTGAGAGTCTGATCGAAACAAACTGAGCGCCAAAGCATCGCGATTCCAACGCTCTAGGCCCCGGGGCAGTTCAGTAAATTGGAGTGTTATCTTTTAAGCCGTGCAGTGGATTCACCCGATTGGCGACCTTGCTGGTAAAGCAGTATGCTTGCTTGAATACATTAATTGGTTTTTGATGCGTTGTTCGGCAGGCGACCCAGAGAATTGTGGCGTTTCCCGGTGCAACGCGTAAGTTTCTAATGATTATCTACCCGGATATAGAAATTCAGAACGGCCAGTCTGTCAACTTGCCGCGCGGATTGCGCGAAGAGCCAGTCACCTACAACCTGAGCCCGAGAGATGCGGCCCGACAATTTCAGGTTGCCGGAGCCGAGTGGTTACATATCGTAGATCTCGACGGGGTGTTTCAAGGGGGCCGCCACAATGCCGAACTCATGTGTCAGATCATCGAAGAGGCCAAGGTGCCGGTCCAGGTCGCGGGCGGTGTTCGCACAGAGAGCGCAGTCGACTGGTGGTTTGATCATGGCGCAACTCGAGTCGTGCTCGGTACGGTGGCAGTGAAGAATCAGAATCTGCTGCGCGATGTATGTACTCGGTATCCGGAGAAGGTCGTTGTCAGTATTGACGCGAGAGGCGGTTATGCGTTGATCGACGGCTGGCGTACTCGAACATCGTTTACACCAATGGAGTTGGCCAGGAATTTTGAGGATGTTGGAGCAGCTGCCATCATCTATACCGATATTGATCGGTTCGAGAATCACCCAGAAAGCAGTTTTGCGGGGACGACTGAAATCGCGGCAGCGATTCGTATCCCGGTGATTTCAACGGGGACGGTCGATACGCTGGACGACGTTTCTTACCTGAAATATCTACCAAATATTTCCGGTGTGATCGTAGGGCGGGCACTATTCTCCGAAGCGATTAGACTCGAAGACGCAATTGCGGTCGCCTCGGGGCCGGGCGTTGATCCCTCTCTGGCAGAGGAAGGTGTGCGGGCTCGTCCGTCCGTTATACCTAAGGCCAAAAGGGCGCCCAACTATCGAACCCTGGGGCAGGAACTTCTGGACCTGGAACGAGCGCACAAGGCAGGGGTCATTTCGGATTCCCAATTTGAGCAGGCAAAGTCGGGTCTGTTGCAGAAATTCGCTAGCTGACGGTGCACTCTGGCAAGGTTTCTATTGAGCATGGAATCGGTCCGAATCAATCTATTTAGTGATACCCAGACTCAGCCGACGCCGGGTATGCGCCAAGCTATGGCGGAAGCCGAGGTCGGAGACGAGCAGCACCTGCTCGATCCCAGTGTCAACCGCTTGTGCGAAGAAGTTGCTGTGTGTTTGGGCAAAGATAAGGCGATGTTTCTGCCTTCTGGAACGATGTGCAATCAAATTGCTCTGGCGGTGCACTGCACTGCGGGGGATGAAATTATTGCGAATCGCACGGCCCACATCGTTAACAGTGAGGCCGCGGGATCAGCCGTGTTTGTCGGTGCTGCGATTCGGACGCTGAATGGCGAGCGAGGGATCTTTCAGCCGGCCGACGTCGAAGAGTCGCTGCGCACGGGACGGGCGTTGGAGCCTCGGTCCCGACTGGTGGTAGTCGAGCAAACGTCGAATGGAGGGGGAGGCTCGATCTGGCCACTAGAGACCCTGGTCGGCGTCGCCGAGGTCGCCCGGAGTCATGGTTTAGGAGTACACATGGATGGCGCCCGTTTACTGAATGCAGTAGTCGCATCAGGTATACCGGCCATTGATTTTGCTGACCCAGTCGATTCCGTGTGGCTCGACCTCAGCAAGGGATTGGGCTGTCCCGTCGGCGCAGTATTGGCAGGGTCGGATGCGTTTATTCGTGAAGCTTGGCGCTGGAAGCATCGCCTGGGAGGTGCCATGCGACAGGCCGGAATTTTGGCAGCGGCTGGCAGTTGGGCTCTGGCACACCACGTCGATCGCTTGGCTGAGGATCACGAAAATGCCCGCAACTTTGCTCAACGGATCGGGTCAATCGAGGGCGTTACCATTTTGAATCCAGAGGTTGAGACCAATCTGGTATTTTTCGATGTGGCGGGGACTGGGTGGTCTTCGAAGGAAGTGGAGTCCCGACTCCGCGAGCGTGGAGTCTGGATCGGCGCGACTGGTCCGACTCGCATGCGCGCCGTCACTCACCTTGGTGTAGAAAAACCCGCTGTGGACGAAGCCGGCACACTTCTCAGCGAGTTGCTCGCTCGCTGATAGATTTTTCGGTCAGGTGGATTTGTGGCCGAGCTGTGTCTGGCAGGCTGTGACTGCGATGTTCTGGACGATGTCCTCGGCGGTGCAGCCTCGAGAGAGGTCGTTGATTGGCTTGTTGATCCCCTGCAGAATTGGTCCAATTGCAGTGGCGCCGGCCGTGCGCTCGGCGAGTTTATAGGCGATATTGCCGGCATCCAAATTGGGAAAGATAAATACGTTGGGTGGAGTGAATTCACCTGTTTGTCCTGCCTTGGACTCAAAAACCTCTGGCAGAATCGCCGCGTCGAACTGAATCTCGCCTCGGACAGTTAAGTTGGGGTGCTGCTGGATCAGGAGTTCTGTGGCTTCGCGAACTTTAGTGACTAGGCGGTGTCGGGCACTTCCTAGAGTCGAGAAAGAAAGCATAGCAACGATCGGTGGTGTGTTTAGCAAGATTTCGGCGTTGCGGGCGGTAGCCGCGGCGATCGTAGCGAGTTCTTTGGCATCAGGATCGATTACGAATCCGCAGTCAGCAAACAGAACAGGCCCCTGAATGCCCGGACCTGAAGTCTTAAACAGCATTAGGAAAAAACTCGACACCAACGAATATTCAGGGCTTTGACCCACAATTCGTATGGCATGACGTATGACGTCGGCAGTGGAAATGGTCGCTCCGGCAACGCAACCGTCGGCGTCACCGTTGGCCACCATGCAGTTGGCATGAACAATGGGCTGATGCACCTGCTGCAGCGCTTTGTCGAGGGACAGCTGGGCTTTGGCCCTGGTTGTAACTAGAAATTCAGCATACCGGTTGCATGAGGGCGAAGTGGCGGGGTTAATGACCGTCACACGGTCCAGCGTCAGACCGTGGCGTGTTGCAGTTTCTTGAACCTGATCCGGGTTCCCGAGCACTGTAATTTGAGCCAGATTGTGTTCCGTGGCTTCGGCCGCTGCTTTTATGACACGGACATCATGCCCCTCTGGCAGCACAATCCGAGCGTGAGCAGTTCTAGCCTGCTGGAAGATATGTTCAGGCAGTTGCACGGGACTGAAAATGTTGGCTCTCGATTCGCATCATGTAAATGGTACGGGAAAACAAATAATTAGTCAGACACATACACCCATTTATCAAGAGGACCCCAGCCTTTTGATGATGCAGAAAGTAGCTTATGAGAACGGCGTTTCGACTTTTACTGGGTGTTTTGATTGTGCGGCTCCCAGGATCGCTATGACCACAATTGCGGAAATAATGACTGCGCCGCCAATTAAAGTCGAGTTAATTGGAGTCTCTCCAATTACAACCCAGACGAGAATTGGGCCAACGATGATTTCTGTTAGAGAGAGCAAATTGAGTTCTACCGCTGGCAGGTGGCGCGCTCCCAGCGTAAACAATAAGAAACCAAGACCGACCTGGAAAATCCCAAGGCTGATGCTGTAGCTGAGATCAATGGGTAACAGATCGAATCCTTCATGTGATGCGACTATGGCAACTGCGGCGAAGACCGATGCAAAGAGGCTGGCATAAAGAATTGTTGGGAGCATATCGGTTTCAGGTCGCGAGCGAAGCGAGATTGCCATGCCTGAAAATCCCAATGCCGTCAACAGTGCGAATAAGTTACCGAGTCCCCCACCTGCGTTCATCTCGCCACTTGTCATGATGCCAAGGCCTACGGCTGCTAGAGCCATGGCCAACCATGTGTACCAAAAAATTGCTTCCCTAAGGAGCACCCTTGCGAGCGCCGCCGTAAAAAATGGAGACGCAGCGAGTACAAACATCGCATTAGCAACACTTGTATGTTCAAGGGCGAGAATAAACCCTGTAAACGCAATACTTAGACAAGCACCCCCAACCAAGGCGGGCACACCGGCACGAATCAGTGCTTCAATGAGGTTATATCGGTAGCGAATTAGCAACCAAAGTAGCAACATTACAAAAAGCGAGATTGACCGAAAAAAAAGAACCTGCCAGGCTGAGGCCGCTTCGATCCAGCGATAGATTAAGCCCCCAGTACTCCAGCAGATGCCGGCCAAGAGCACCACTGGCACTCCAATTTTTCGATTAGGCGAACGCATGTAAGGTTCTACGCCGTGATCAGCGGTCACGCGGATTCAACGGCTTGGGCATTCAGTGAGCAGTGCGCGCCGCCAGAGGGTCGCTAGCCACGGTTGTTCGGCACGCGGTCGACCTTGCGGGCGGTAGTAATGCTCCAATTCAGAAAAGCCGGCGCCGAGTAGGTATCCTCGCCAGGTTTCCCACTCGAGAAACGCGCCATAGCGGCCACCGGTAAAGCGCTCGATGTCAGGCCCTCGAGGATTGGAACAGAACAGCACGCCGTCGGGTTTCAAGCAGGCATAGAGCTGTTGCAAGACGCGATGAAGTTCCTGTGTTGGTACATGAAACATCGATGCATTGGCAAAAATCCCGTCAAACGTAGAATCGGGGAGATGAAGATTTAGAAAATCCTGGTGCCAGACGTCACAACCGGTTTGCTCTTTCGCCATCTCCACAAATGCCTGACAGCCGTCAACACCTATTGGGTGGTGCCCAAGTTGCGTAAGGGTTAGCAGGTCTCGCCCTGGGCCGCAGCCAAGATCGATAAGTTTAAAAGGCGGTTTGCTGCGAATATTGCGAAGAAGTGCGTCGATGTTTTGGCTGACATCATGATGCCGTGTGCCTTCCCAGAATTGCGCAGCGTCCTGTTGGTACTCGTCCAGGGTCTTGCTGGTGGTGGCAGCGAGCTCCTTAGCTGTAAGGATATGTAGAGGTTCCATCATGAGTTTTCGGGCGGCGTTATCGCGGCCCGATCGCCTTTTCCTTTTCCTGCTCTTCCCACATGCGGGCGTATTTCCCGCCGTTTGCCAGAAGTTGCTGATGAGTGCCGCGTTCGATGATGGTTCCCTGGTCCAGCACTAGAATCTGGTCCGCCCGAACGACTGTCGATAGCCTGTGCGCAATAATTAATGTGGTCCGATCCTTTGAAATCTCGTCCAGGTTAGTCTGAATTTCACTCTCTGTGTTGCTGTCGAGGGCAGAGGTCGCTTCATCGAAGAAAAATATTTTCGGATTTTTCAGCACGGTACGAGCGATCGCAACCCGCTGTTTTTCACCGCCAGAGAGTTTTAACCCTCGTTCGCCGACCCGCGTCTCGTATCCCGCAGGAAGACTCGTAATGAATTCGTGAATCCGTGCGGTGCGGGCGGCTTCGTATACCGCTTCAGCAGGGGCGTCGGGCTTGGCGTAACGGATGTTGTAGTAAATCGTGTCGTTAAAAAGCACGGTATCTTGCGGTACCACGCCAATCGCTTGGCGCAATGAATCTTGCGTGACTTGGGAAATATCCTGGTTGTCGATACGGATGTTGCCGGCCTCGGCTTCATAAAATCGAAAAAGGAGACGGCTGATGGTCGATTTTCCTGATCCGGTCGGGCCGACTATGGCGACGGTTTGTGAGGGCTCTAGCGTAAAGTTGACCTGCTTCAGTATCACACGATCGGTTTGGTAGCTAAAGGTAATGTTATCGAACTCAACCGCCCCATCTTTAATGTCGATCGGCAGGGCGCCAGGAGGATCTTTGATTTCTTGTTCTTCATCCAGCAAAGAAAACATGTTTTCCATGTCAACCAGAGACTGCTGTATTTCTCGGTACACTGTACCCAGAAAATTTAACGGCATAGAGAGTTGCAGTAAGTACGCGTTAATTACGACGAAGCCGCCCAAGGTGATGGTGCCGTCTCGAATATTGAGTGCTGCCATGATCAGCATGATCAGGATCCCCGACGTTACGGCTGCCGCTTGCGCCACATTCAATAGCGCCAGGCTTTCGCGACTTTTTGCAGCGCCGGTCTCGTAGGCGCGAAGCGCAGTGTCGATACGTCGCCCTTCGTGTTCTTCATTATTAAAATACTTTACGGTCTCGAAGTTGAGTAGGCTGTCGACCGAACGGGTACTGGCTTCGTTGTCGGCCTCGTTCATTTGCCGGCGGATCCGAATTCGCCAGGCAGTGATCGAGAAGGTGAGCCAAACGTAGACGCCAATCGTGACGCCGGTGACCAGTGCATACTGCACGCCGAACTTGTACCAGAGAATTCCACACACGAGGAGAATTTCAACAAACGTCGGTAGTAGGTTGAAGACGACAAATGACAGCAGAAACTGAATTCCCTTGGTGCCCCGGTCGATGAATCGATTAAGGGCCCCGGTTTTGCGATCCAGATGAAATCGAAGAGACAGCGAGTGCAAGTGTTGGAAAACGCCAAGGCCAACCTGGCGCACCGCGTTCTGTGAGACCCGGGAGAACAGCGCATCGCGGAGTTCACCAAACGCCGTGGACGACCAGCGGGCAAAGCCGTAGGCGAGGATGATGGCTAAAGGAATGCCAAAAGCGAGATTCGGTGTGGTTTCAAGAGAAGACAGCCGATCAACGGTGGCGCCCAGAAGGAGCGGCACATATACGTTGGCAAACTTGGCCAAAGCGAGACTGATCAGCGCGATGACGACTCGCCATCGAAGGTCGTTGCGTCCGCGTGGCCACAGGTACGGACCGAGTACGCCCAGGGTGCGGGTCAGATTGGTTTCGTTCATATCGTGTGGCTGAATCGAGAGTCAGAACATGACATGAAGTGGGCCTCGGTAGGGTGCCAGAACCCGGCTACGACTGTAGCCTGGCCGGTGTTACCTGCAGCAGAATCGGGCAGAGGACTCTACCGCAAACGCTACGTGCTTGGTGTGTGGGTCTCCGCCGCCGGTGCAGGATCGATATACTTTTCGATTTTCCCAGCCTACTCTCATTCATGGATGTATTCATTTCGCGTTCGATAGTGAGTAAAAGCGGTCCGAGTCAGCCGGAGTTTCGCCGTGCGGCTTGATGCGTTGGCCTCGCTTCCGTACCGGCGTTTCTGGCTGGGCTCCATGGCATCGGTGGGAAGTACCCAGCTCTATTTCATCGCGATGGCGTGGCTCGTTTTTGAGTTAAGCGGCTCACCGCTCGATCTAGGTTTCCTCGGTGCTGCAATGGCCCTGCCGACGATCGCGGCGACTTTGGTCGGAGGCATTGTGGCGGATCGTTTCAACCGGCGTTCGATTCTACTCGTGACCACCACCGGGGCAGCAATATTGCTCTTGCTGTTGGCTTTACTGGATGTTACCGGTGTGGTTCGGGTCTGGCACGTGCTTGTGGTATCCGGGTTGCTAGGGCTGGTGCACGGTTTCGATTTTCCGGCCCGTTCATCGATTTTTCCGGCGCTCATCCAACCACATCAGATGATGAGCGCAGTGGCACTTAATTCCATTCTTTGGCAAGGCACCCGAATGATTCTGCCAGCCATTGGTGGACTCCTTATCGCGCTGACCGATACTGCGCTGGTTTTTGCGCTTTGCTCTCTCGGTTTCTTGGCAATGATGTGGGTGCTGCGCTCCATGCAGATCGCGCAAGATGTTGTCGTGGGGGGTAAGCCCTGGCGCGAGTTTGCAGAAGGCGTAAAGTTTGTGCTTCAGCGTCGGCTTTTTCGCGTATTAATTTTACTGACTTTCAGTTTGCACTTTTTCGGCACGTCTTACATTCAGATCATGCCGGTTTTTGCTGACCTGCTGCAAAGTGGGGAGCGGGGTTATGGCCTATTAATTTCCGTGACCGGCGTCGGTTCGGTCATCGGGACCCTCCTGATTGGGCAATTTCAGCAGTCCCAAAGACTGGGGCGGGTGATGCTGTTCTCAGCAGGGCTGTCGCCGTGTGCCTTGTTTGGATTTGCCCTGGTGACCGGCGTTGCTCCAAACGCACCCGCCGCGTTTGGTCTTGCCAGTTTTTTTGTGATGTTGTCGGCCGCACTCAGCTCTATCTTCCTGGTCAGTTCCATGACGGTGTTACAACTCAATGTGCCGGATGAGTTGCGCGGGCGGGTAATGGGTATTCACAGCATCACTTTCAGTTTGATTGCACTGGGTGGCTTAGTCGCGGGGGTGCTTGCCACTGCCTTCACCGCACCCGCTGCCGTGATGATCGGCGCTGCGGTGGTGCTGGCCCTGGTTCTATGGGCGATGATCCGACAACGCGAGGTTCTCGATTTCGATGGGCGTCCTCTCTAAAGTCTGCTGTTTCTTTATACGGTGCCGCGTTGCCCAACCCAGCGTTAAAGTTTGTAGCCAAACAAGCTGCGTGTTTTGAGACAATGCTAGGTGTCATGAGAAGGCATTCATTGTTTTTGCAGGTTGTTTTGACATGCCTCGTGATCAGTTGTTTTATGTTTTGGTCGTCGCCGACATGGGCGGATCAGAACGATCCTGAACTTGATCGGCTGTTCAGTGCCTTATTAGGAGCTGACAATCTTGTACAGGGTTCCCGTATCACCGAGGAGATCTGGCAGCGATGGCGGCAGGTCGATGATACGGTGATCGGAGACCTGTTGGCGAGTGGCATCACCGCGATGAATGCACATGACCTGGGGCTGGCTCTTGACTCCTTCGATCAGGTAATCCAGAAGGCGCCGGAGTTTGCTGAAGGCTGGAACAAGCGAGCCACCGTCTATTACCTCATGGGCGAATATAACCACTCGGTCCGGGATATCCGACAAACGTTGCTGCTCGAACCTCGGCATTTTGGAGCCATGGCGGGGTTTGCCTGGATCTTGTTGCACCAGCGAGACTTTGAGATGGCGGAGCATGTGTTGCGTAGAGCGCTCTCCGTCAATCCATTTTTGGTCGACGTTCGACGACAGTTAAGAGCGCTTATGGATCGGAGCGGCTAACTTGGCGTTCTACCGTATGTAGGATCACGCGGAGTGCATGTGCCAAATCAGTTTTTTCTTCTTTGGTGAGATCTGCGGTTGCGTTGACTTCAATTTGGTTGAAGCGAGGGAAAATCTTTTTCATGATACGGGCACCGCTAGAGGTGATCCTAACAACGACACGGCGGCGGTCGCTAGGATGCGTCATTTTGGACGCAAAACCCAGGCTTTGCAGGGTCTTCACCACACCCGTCAACGTGCTCTTGGCAATCCCAGACTCTGCTGCTAGCGAGTGAGACTCTTTGGGCCCCCAAACCCAGAGAACCCATAGTACGGTGAAACCTGAAAACGACAAGCCGAATTCTTTCAGCAGGTTTTGTTCGCTGTAATTTCGAAGCGAATTCGCTACCCGGAATACATTGGAAATTGCACTCATCGAACGAGTGTCGATACCGAGCGCCTGTACACGCTTGATTGCAGCTTGCTCAGCTGCCGTGATCGATGTGTCTCGATCCATGTATCAGAGGCCCACGATTAAATCTCGGGAAGGTTCTCTCTGGAGAGGGTAGTCCCACTTTTCCAGGAGAAAGAAATCTCGCGCCAATAACCAGCAATGAGCTCTTGGGGCTGAAGCCGGGTCAGTTCTTCTGTCGGAGAATCAAACAGCTGGATGTCGAAGGTCCCCTTGAAAGAGCGTCCGACTTCACTTTGGTATGCAGACATGGTGACCAGTTCATTCAGGCTGTCACTGCCGTCTCCCTCCATTGCCGGCATCAGGCGACTGTGCAGCATCGGCAGTCCGTTTACAAAACCCGCCCCCTCACAGGTATCGGTAATCTCAAAACTTGCTTCGATCAGCCGACGGTCGTTGGCCGCGACTGTTGCACCAAAACGGCCGCCAGTCTCCAGCCGAGGCCCAGCGTTTCCCACCGATACCGGCCGGGTCATATGGATAGAGGCAAGTTTTTTCGGATACCCCTGATGATGTCCACGCACCATCGCATAGTCTTTGTCGACCCAGATGTACACACAACGGGAGTAGTGTTGCCCCCGATACTTGCAGCGCACCACGACAAAAGCCTCCATATACTGCGCCCGAACTGGATCCAGTAATTCTTCAAAACTGTCAGAGCAGCTCTGCCAGTCGGCCCAAATGACAGCCACGGCGCCGGGGTCTTCATCTGCTGGCTCGATGCCATCGGGAAGCAATTCACGAATGGCATCGGGATCGGTCCGGTATTCCAGGGTTAGCATTGCACCGGAATAATGCCAGGGCGTGTCGGGCAGCAACGACGCGATTCCCGTTGCGGTTCGGGGAAACAGGAAGCCTTTTAGCGGCATAATGGTGTCTCCAAGCAGCGTTTTGCAGTTGTCGTCGTAAGGAAAAGAGAATATCGTTCGGGTCCAAATAATATCAAACTGTAATCACCTAATGACGGAATATCGCCGAATATTGCTAGATGGGTATCCCACCGTAATGCGCCCCGATGGGAACACACTGCGCGCGAATGATGGTCGCAGCGTGCCGGTCGACAAGGCTGTTCATCTGCCTCCGACAGAGCCGCGTAAAGTCATATGTGTTCACTTAAATTACAGGAGTCGGGTGGACGAGTACATGACAAAATTGCCTGCGGCCCCGACGTATTTCCATAAACCGGTGACAGCTCTTTCTGGTCACGGTGCGGATGTCGTTCGCCCGGAACGTTGCCAATGGCTTAATTACGAGGGCGAAATCGCAATCGTGATCGGCCGGCATTGTCGCAATATTCATCCCGATGAAGCAGGCGAATATATCAGTGGCTACACCGTGGCCAATGATTACGGGTTACATGATTTTCGAGACACCGATGCGGGGTCGATGCTGCGAGTCAAAGGTTCTGATACTTTGTGTCCAGTTGGACCGGCTCTCGTCACGGA
>ERZ651768.419-NODE-419-length-32273-cov-13.413033_pt1 | contig 32273 bp, 29 predicted proteins | sample MGYA00514754_ERZ651768 | MGnify/ENA metagenome assembly ERZ651768
TCATGGTTGGACTCGTGCTAAAACTGAGTGTGAATTATACTGACTGATAAACTTATTTGAAGGAAGAATTGAAAACGGTAAATTCCTCTCCGATTTGCCGAATAAAAAGGGTTATCAGATGACAAATCGATCCAATTATATCATTACACTCATACTTGCATCCATTCTAATGGGTTCTTTTTCTTTTGGCCAGAGTAAGGATTCCGCTAGGGAACTAAAACGGCTCAACGCAAAAATAGACCGGGTCAGGGTTATGGTGGATTCACTTGAGTTGGATAATCAAATATTGTTGCCTGAACTCATGTCTGCATTCAGGCAAGCAGTAAAGAGTAAAGCACAACAGGATTCCATCACACTTGTCATCTTAAAAAGAATTAATACTCTAAGTAACAAAATAGCAAATTTAGAAAACCAATCCCGGTATATGGACAGTACGGCATTAGAGATATTTCATAAACTCGTTCTAGTGGAAAATAAGATTGTCACATTAACGAATAGCTATAATGAGATGGCAAAATTAAAATCAGGTGAGCCTATCTCATCTGAGCCAAAATTTAATTCAGCCCAGTATAAACAAACCTATATGACCAGCCTGGGACATTTCCAAAACCAAGAATTTCCTGAAGCTATAGCTGGATTTAACGACCTAGTCTCATCCGATGCGACCAATGATCTTGCAGATAACAGTCAATACTGGCTTGCAGAGTGCTATTATTCCCAAAAAGACTTTAAAAGGGCAATTGCAGAATTTGAAAAGGTATTTACCTATGCTGGCACGGATAAGGATGATGACGCCCAACTCAAGATCGGGCTTTCCTATCAGAGTATAGGAAATGTTGAAAAAGCGCGAGAAGAATTTCAACGAATGATAGATTATTTCCCGGGAAGTGAGTATTACCCAAAAGCTAAAGAAGCTTTGAAACAATTATCTGTTAATTAGCATCTTCACAAAACCTCAATGTCAAAAAAACTATATTATCTGACAACGGAGATCATTCCGTTTGCCAACGTCACGCCGTTGGCAGAATTCTCTACAAAAGTACCGCTGTCCTTGCAGGAAAAAGGCCATGATATTCGAACCATTATTCCAAAATATGGATATGTAAGCGAACGAAAGTATATATTACGGGAAGTGATAAGACTCAGGGAAATTCCTTTCCAATTTAATGGGCATGAACAGGTAGCCAGTGCAAAGAGTGCGTTTATTCCCAAAACCAGGGTACAGGTCTATTTTCTTGAGGACGACCACTGGTTCACACCTTTAACAAACTTGGTCTATAAATCTAAAAACGGTCGAGTACTGGCTGATAATGGTGAGCGCTATGGGTATTTTGCGAAAGCAGTCCTGAGTACATTACCCCATCTATTTTGGTCACCTGATATTTTTATTTGTAATGGATGGCAGAGTGCAATGGTTCCTGGAATATTCAAAAGGCATTTTGAGGGAACCAATGAGTTTTATGAAAATATACAGACAGTTATGGTTATCCATGACCTGAATGAATACTCTGAAGTCTCAAGGAAGGATCTTGAAATGGCTGAAGTCCCAATACATGATTCACTGAAAGGAAAGATGCTCAATGTTTATGATGTTGCTTCATTTGATGCTGATTCTATCATCATTTTTGATAAACCCTCTGCTCCCATATCAAAAACACTATTAAAGCAACCCGGAATTAAAGCAAATAAGAAAAAAGTATCTGTGATCAATTGGTCCGATGACGAAATGCCGGATTATCAAGCGATTGCAGATGAGATGGATAAAATATTAAAGAAACTTTCTGACTGAGTTTTCATATAATTACACCCCTATGAAGATTCGCGATTCCATTCTTAAGTTTCTTGGTGTATTGATTTTTAATTTCACGGTCTGGCACTGTTCAGAAAATCCGATCCAGAGTGATCTCAGTCATTCAACGATATATCTGGATACGTTAACTATCCGTGAAATATCAGGTACAAACTACTGGGTTGCACCCAATCTAGGTTCTAATGAAAAATTATACCTGGGTACCAAGAATGGATTAAATGTACCGGTTTCATTTATAGAAATAGAAACTCCCAGTCCCAATTATTGGAATTATTATTATGACAGTACTATTACTATTGATAGTCTGCATTTTAAACTGTATACAAATGATAGTCTTTTAGGTTTGAAAGAAGTTTTACTACCATTCCTCTATTTTAAATCAGGATTTCATTTTGACGAATCTGAAAATACATATCTTGATTTTTCAGGATTTACAATTTCCGATTGGATAGAGCTTGGGAGTCCAAGAATTAAAATAAATACAGTAAAAGATACAGTTTTTACTTCTGATGATTCCATCATGACTATTTCTGATAATTATCTTTCAACTGAGTTAGTATGGGATATTATGAGTATTATAGATAATCTAACTTTTTCTAAAAATAATAATAACAATACTCCACTTATCTCAACAGGTGAACGCACTTTTTCCATATATAATCCTCAGATAGATTACTTTGAAGCATTCAGTGAAGAGGCTACCACAGGTGAAAAAGATCCAAAGGTCCTAATGTATTATCGCCGCAGTGTGATCACAGGCGATAGCACTACTATCGATACAACATCAGCAACGATCTATTCAAGTGGTGATCTTTCAATTATTGAACCAAATGTAATGGTCTTGGATTCAACCAAGTTGGGGCTAAGCAATGGGATGGGCCTTCGATCTGTAATGAATATTTCATTTTTGTCAAGTTCATTGCCTGCAGGTTCTATCATTCGCAGTGCAGATTTAATTTTACCGATTGATACAACCCTAAGTTCGCCTAGCTACACTGTAATACTTGATCCTATTGAAACAGATAGTTCTGCAATCGATAGTGTTGCCGTATACGAAAAAGATCCATACAATGGAATTGGCTATCCATATCGGGTCTCATCAGACTCATCAAACTGGAGATCAACATCTGCCAACTTGGGATGGGGACATGACTTATTTATTGTTTCAATAAAAAATATTTTACAAAACATTGCATTGGAGAACGAGACGATTCTTGGATTTAAGGTCGTTGCAAATGAAAAGAATGATCCATTTGAATCTATCTGGTTTGATCTGCATCATAGCTCAGTACATCCTAGAGTGGAAATCATCTATGTGGCCGATTAACACAATAGTTTCTTTATTTCTATTATTGTCTATAGGGTTAGCCCAGGGTAGGATGAATGCTTTTGGATTAGGGCATTACTATCATAACCAGGGGATAAGAAATGCGGCTGATGGTATTACAAATCTTACCCCTTCCTTCCAGGATAATGTATCCCTGTCCAATCCGTCCACCTGGCACAACCTTGATTTTACTTATTTATCCTTGTCGTACAGCGGGAATAATAATTCGATGTCGAACTCGACATTATTAAATGGGTATTCCAGTCTTTCAAATGCGGTCTGGATCGTTCCCATTAAGTCTAAATCATCCCTGGGAATTAGTTTAGCACCCTATTCCGATCAAAGAATTTCTGTGACAGACCAGGACACAGCAGTATTCCATGCTTTTGATGATACATTAAATGTTGCTAGATCCTTCGACAGGTCAGGCGGTATCATGTCCTTTAAAGTAGGATCATCTTATTTATTGAGCGATGTGCTTAGTCTTGGTATGACGTTTAATATTCTTTTTGGATCAGCGAGACAAAATGAAGTCATGAATTTTGGTGGAAGTGCTGTAGTTCAAAGTTCACGAATGCGGTTTTATGGAATCTTAAATGAATTTTTTATCTCTATCACTTTAAGGGATAATTTAAAAGCATTTTCAAGTTACACCTATTCCATGAAACCCTTGGAAGGTGTTTACGAAGAAAAACATTTATTCGATGATGCAAATGGAAATGGGTATCATGATTTCTATACACCTTACTATGATTTCCCCTTTCCGGATAGTGTATCCGCAGAACCTGAAGTCCGCTTGGCAAATCTTCATAGTCCCATTGGTTATCACTTAGGATTAAGTCAATTTATAAATACCCGCACATCCATAGCTTTTGAATTTGGCGTTATTAATGATGATGCTGAAATTAGTGATCGGGTCTATATACCATTAGATAACTGGATAACTCGCACAAACACTGCCCATATATCATTCTCTAGATATCCAAATGACCTATCTTTAAATTTGTCCGATAAATTATCTTTTAAATTTGGATTAACGTATTATAATCATATCCTGAACGATCAAACATCATCTATTACAGAGGTTGGAGGTTCTTTAGGGCTAGGATTTAAATTCAAACCTGTGGGAAATCAGATAGATATAAATTATTATTTAGGAACTAGAGAATATCCAGATATAGCTGATGCAGAATTAGTACAACAGATCCAGCTTGGCATCAGCTTAGCTGATCTTTGGTTTGTTAAAAGGAGACAAAAATAGTTATGTATAAAACAAAGATAATTTCCATCGCTGTTGGAATGTTCTTTATCATCGTATGTGTGCCCCCTGAAAAGGGTAGGAGTAACCTTTCGCAGGACAGGGCAAAGCTGGATTCGCTAAGGAAAGTACGCTGTCCTCGGTTAATGAGCAGCGCAGCTGAATATTACAGGAACCGGGATTGGAAACAGACTGTAAAAATTTATAAGGAAATAACAACTCTTGATTGCGATGAATGGAATCCCGTTTATGCCCCACCTCAGGAAATCTACCAGTATTATGCCATCGCGTATGAGCAAATGGGGAAATTTGACAGCTCCGAGTTCGTGTTACTGGATGGATTACAAAAATTACCAAACAATGTAGCATTAAGAAAACGACTGGCTTATTCGTATAAAAAACAAGGTGAACTTGATCAGGAAATAATTGAGTATGAGCGGCTTGTAGACATGGTACCAGATGATATTTCTGTGATGAATGACTTATCGAAGCTGTATAAAGAAAATGAACGCTTTGATGACCAGATTTTTATTTTAGAAAAGATACTCAAATTGGACGAAAGTAATGAGATAGCCCAAAGCGAACTTGCCATGGCATTCGAAAGCAGCGGCAGAGATCCATTGGATATCTATAGAAAGCGGTATGAAAATAATCCTGATAACTTAAGTTATGGCCTGGATTATTCTGACCGGTTAAATCAGGTAGATCGTTTTGAAGATGCCATACCTATTCTTAAGAACGTTATCAGACAAGACCCCAGCAGTAAACTTGCATATCGAAAATTAGCAGAAACCAGTAAAGCTATTGATGATCTTGATGGAGCTGCTAATGCATATGAGGAGTTATTTAAAATAGACCCTCGAGACAGTCGTATCGCTATCGACATATCAGACGTTCACTTGGAAAATAACGATTACCGACAAGCATTAAGGTGGGCCGATAAAGCTGCCAGCCTTGATAACAGCAGTGGCGACGGTTTTGGCCAAAAGGGTAAAGTCTATTATTATGGATGGGATGCCTTTCGTCAGAATCCTTTTACCACAGATGACCGCATTGTGGCGAAACTGGCCTTTGATTATTTTATTAAAGCTGAGAAAAAAGGGTTTCGTGGTTTTTCAAAAAGTACCTGGATGGAAGAGAATTCAAAGGATCTACTCTATGGCAAGGCGCAATGGTTTATGGCTGAAGATAAAGTGAAACGAAATCGCAGTATTTCCACTTCATCATCCGAATATGACTGGGTTACAGAATCCTTGAAAGCGGAGGATGGCTGGAAGTAGCATGTCCTACTTAGGTCAAACTGATTCTGAGTTATTTGATATATTAAATAGGGAAATCCACAGGGAAGAATCAACTCTTGAGCTAATCGCTTCAGAAAATTTTACCAGCAGGGCAGTTATGGAAATGGCCGGGGGAGTCATGACCAATAAATATGCAGAAGGGTATCCCGGGAAACGGTATTATGGCGGCTGTGAATTTGTTGATGAAGCTGAGAACATGGCCCGGGATAGGCTAAGCAGATTATTTGATGCTGAGTACACAAATGTACAGCCTCATTCCGGTTCCCAGGCTAATATGGCTGTCTTAATGACATTTATTGAGCCGGGAGATACTGTACTGGGATTGGACCTGGCCCATGGAGGGCATTTAACCCATGGCAGTCCGGTCAACTTTTCAGGTCAATTGTATCATTTCATATCCTATCATGTTTCCAAGGAGACTGGGCGTGTTGATTTCGATGAAGTAGCTCGATTGGCAGAAGAACACCAGCCAAAACTTATTATTTGCGGCGGCAGCGCTTACCCACGGTTTATCGAGTTTGAGCAGTTTCGGGAAATTTCAGATTCTGTGGGTGCGTTTCTCATGGCAGATATCGCCCATCCCAGCGGATTGATCGCAGCCGGTGTACATCCTTCCCCCATGATCCATTGTGATGTTGTAACCAGTACAACTCACAAAACGCTCCGCGGTCCTAGGGGTGGTATCATTATGATGGGTCGCGATTTTGAGAATCCGTGGGGAAAAGTTGCACCAAAATCGGGCCGGGTTAAACGTGTATCAGAATTAATTGATTCCACAGTAATGCCGGGTATACAGGGTGGCCCATTAATGCATATTATCGCAGCTAAGGCAGTCGCTTTTGGAGAAGCTTTAAAACCTGAATTCAAATACTATGCAAAGGAGATTGTTAAGAATGCAAAAGCAATGGCTGATGCATTCCTCGAATTGGACTATCAGTTGGTCTCTGGTGGCACGGATACTCATGTTCTGCTGATTGATCTTACAAAAAAGAATATAACTGGAAAAAATGCTGAACTCGTATTGGGAAAGGCTGGGATAACGGTAAATAAGAATATGGTACCCTTTGATACAAAAAGCCCTTTTGTAACCAGCGGAATCCGTGTGGGTACTCCGGCAATTACAACGCGCGGGATGGGTGCCTCTGAAATGCGCCAAATAGTTCAATGGATCGATCAGGTGATAAATGATCCAGATAATGAAAAAACATTGTCTGATATACACTCAAATGTGAATAACCTTTGTTCAAATTTTCCCATTTACGAACATTAATAGTTCGGTACAGCGCCATGGTGAAATATATTTATTTGATTTTGGTTGTGTTGTTTATTGTTCCTTCCTGTGTTCCAAAGGCATTGCTTCTTGATCAGCCCAAACTTGTTTCCATGTATTTTGATAGAAAAATAAAAAATCTTGAATCAATTCCTAATCCGATAAAAGATGATAAACGCCAACTCATTAAAACAAAAGTTGAGTATGGTTTTGGAGTGATCATGGAACAGAGTGATCGTTTAATTGAAAAGGACTATACAGCAGGATTGGCGGGATATAAAAAAGCAAATCTAATTTTTTCAGAAGCTAGAGAATCAGCCATAGCACTTTTGACAGAAAGAGAACCTGACTTTGAGAACTGGTTACGAAATGAGAGCCAGATTCAATTTGATAGAGAAGATATTTTTGATCTGTACTGGCTTGCTGCTGCTTTTGGTGGTTCAATTAAATCCAGCAGGGGAAACCCATTTGAGCTGATTCATTTACCGTATGTGGAAAGGCTGCTCACTACAGCGATCCAACTGGATCCCACCTGGGGCAATGGTACATTGCACTCAGCCATGATGAGCTATACTACATCTAGGCTGGATCTAAGCGGTGAAATTCTTCGGGATACAGTGGATTTTTATTTTCAGAAAGCAGTAGAATATTCAGACAGTTTAGATGCGGGTCCGTTTCTAACCTATGCAGAATCAATTCATAAGCCATTTCAGGAAAGAAAAGAATTTGAAGATAAGTTAAATTTTGTTCTCGAAATGGATGTGATCCGCAACAGTAAATATGAACTCAGTAATCTCATTGCAAAAAACCGTGCAGAATGGTTATTATCTAATACAGACGAATACTTTTTAGAGTGATACGAATTTTATTAACTATTCTGCTTCTGTCTTCGCTGGTTTTTGGGCGTAAGATCATTGTGAAGTTAGCCACACTTGCTCCGGAAGGCACCGATTGGCATGGGATGTTGATCGAAATGGGGCAGGAATGGAAAAAAACAACTAAAGGCACCGTTCAATTGAGGATCTACCCAGGAGGGGTCTTAGGAGATGAGCGGGATATGGTCCGTAAGATGAGAATAGGACAGATCCATGCCGCAGGGATCACCACAGAAGGTCTTTCAGAAATTGCACCAGATTTTTCAGGGTTTTTTGTTCCCTTGGCGTTTCAAACGTCCGAAGATGTTCATACCGTGATGGCAGCCCTGCTCCCAAATCTTGAACAAAAGTTAGAGTCTAATGGGTTTAAACTGCTTTGTCTTGGGAATATGGGATGGGCCTACTGGTTTTCAACGAAACAAATAAAAACCCCTGATGATCTTAAGAAAATGAAAATATTTTCCTGGGCGGGCGACTATAAATGGGAACAAGTTTGGAAAAATTCAGGGTATAATCCAATTGCCTTAGCTTCGACCGATATCTTACCAGGTTTTCAGACTGGGTTAATAAATACACTCTCTACAATGCCTTTGTATGCATTGGCACAGCAAATATTTGGCATTGCTAACCACATGCTGGATCTAAAATGGGGAGTTTTAATGGCCGGGATCGTTGTGGATATGAGAACCTGGAATCGGATCCCTGATAAATATCATGAAGATATAATCTCGATCGCAAAAACCATTCAAGCCAAACACCAAGATTCTACTCGCAATGCAGAACTGCAGGCGATAGAAGCCATGAAGAAATATGGCTTATCAATCCATACTATAAATGAACAAGAAACAGTACTATGGCAGTCCGAAGTAGTGAGAATAGAATCATACCTGCGTGGTAATGTTATACCTGAAAGTGTTTACGATACCGTGATCGAATTGACCAAGAAACAATAAGGGCTGGATGGGCAAAGTCACCAGATGGGACCATGTCGTAAAGCGGCTGAGATGGGGTGAAGATACATTAGCCATTGTAATCTTGTTTGTCATGACCATGCTACCTTTTCTAGCGTCAATCACACGCGTCTTAAATATAAGTAGCATACCTGCATCTCAGGTCTTGGTTCAGCATTGTACCCTTTGGATTGGATTTTTAGGTGCAGTTTTAGCGGCCAGACAAAATAAGTTATTAGCTCTTACCCGGGAACCCTTATTTAAGAAAGAAGAGGGGTTTCATTTTGGAAAATGGATCGCAAAAGTGACCACCTTCCTGGTCCTTGTGGCCCTGTCCTGGGGAAGTTGGGAATTGGTAAAAGTCGAAATACAATATCCCATCGATATTGCACCAAATATCCCTAGGTGGTTTGCACAATTCATTATGCCTGTGGGTTTCGGGCTCATGGCTGTTCAGGTCTATTCCAACAGTTACGTAAAACCCATCCAAAGGGTAACCCTGATCATAATAGGCCTGATATTTTCTATCAGTGCCATTCCAGAAATGATCTTTGATGTATTACCTGTTGTTCCGATCGGTATTTTAATTATTATTATTGCCCTATTACATGGTGCTCCCATCTTCGTTGGTCTTGGCGGGGCAGCAATTCTATTTTTCTGGGCTGACTCTACCCCCATATCTGCCATACCAGCGGAAGCATATAGGATTGTCGTTTCACCTACATTACCCACAATCCCATTGTTTACCCTTGCCGGATATTTGCTCGCAGAAAGCAAGGCTTCAGAACGGTTGGTGAATGTATTTCGAGAATTATTTGGCTGGATTCCCGGTGGAACACCTGTTATCATTGTTTTTCTATGCGGATTTTTTACGGCATTAACCGGAGGATCCGGTGTAACAATCCTGGCCTTGGGCGGACTGTTATTGCCGCTTTTATTAAAGGAAGGATACAGTCGCTCATTTTCCTTGGGATTGATCACAGTTTCTGGATCTCTAGGATTATTATTCCCACCCAGTTTGCCCGCAATCATTTACGGCATCACTGCCGGGGTGTCAGTGAAAGACGTATTTATCGCTGGTTTACTGCCTGGGCTGTTGCTGGTTGCACTCATGTCTGGATGGGCAGTATACCAGGGCAAAAAGGATAGAATCAGCTCCACACCCTTTGATTTTCAAAACGCTTTGAATGTTTGCTGGAATACAAAGTGGGAACTATCTTTACCCATATTAATACTGCTGGGCGTTTTTGGCGGTTTTACAACCCTTGTTGAAACTGCAGCCCTGACAGTTGTGTATGTTTTCATTGTTGAAGTGTATATCTACAAAGATATCACACTTTCCAAATTACCTAAAATAGTTATCGACTGTGCTACATTGATCGGAGGTGTTTTAATCATCCTTGGAGTTGCCATGGGTTTAACAAGTTACTTAGTTGATGCCCAGATCCCTATTTTGATCTTATCATGGGCAAAGGAAGCTATTGCATCTAAATATACGTTTTTGTTGATGTTGAATGTGTTTCTTTTGCTGGTTGGCTGCCTGATGGACATTTTTTCTGCCATTATTGTAATTGTACCCCTGATCGCTCCCTTAGGCACCCATTTCGGTGTGGAACCGGTACACCTAGCCATCATCTTTATTGCAAATCTCGAATTAGGTTTTTTTACACCGCCTGTAGGGATGAATTTATTTCTGGCAGCATATCGGTTTGATGAAGATATGCCGCAAATTTATAAAGCTACGTTGCCCTTCTTTTTAGTTCGTTTATTGGCTGTGGGGTTGATCACCTATATTCCTATTCTAACATTGGGCTTGTTACGGTAAATGGGAACATCTCTGTCGCTGAATCATTACTTGATTTTGAAAGAATTCAAAAGATATATTCCCAATCGAAAATACTGGAGCAATTTTATACCTTAAACGCTATTAATTCGTTCGACGAGAACGCATTATTTATTAAAAATACTTAGGAGACGTTCAATGAAGCGTTCGGGGATAGTGCTGTCACTTGTGATGGCCCTAACTAATCCAGTCATTGCCCAAAGTGAAGCAGGAGCAATATTCCTCTTAATTGCGCCTGGTGCCCGGGCAGGAGGTATGGGTGAAGCGCAGGTTGCTGTTGCCAATGATGCGTACGCCAGTTATTGGAATCCTGCAGGTTTAGGATTTCTTGATGGACAGGAATTGGCATTAATGCATGTGAACTGGCTGCCAGGCCTTGCAGATGACCTGTATTATGAATTTTTCGCTTTCAGGAAAAAATACCCTACCCTTGGAACCATAGGCGGCCATTTAATTTTCCTCAACCTGGGTGAACAAATCCGAACCAGTGAAACGGGGGATGAATTGGGCACCTTTACAAGCTATATGACGGCGTTTGCATTATCCTACAGTGCACTAATTTCTCCTAACCAATCCTTTGGTATCAATACAAAGGTTTCCTATCAGCACTTGGTGGAAATTGGTGCAGGAAGTGAAAAAGGAAAAGGTACATCAACAGATTTTGGATTTGACCTTGGTTACATGCATAAAGAGTGGCTTTTGCCAAAATTGACTCTGGGTCTGAATTTATCGAATCTGGGCCCTAAAGTATCCTTTATTGATCCAGACCAAGCTGATCCCCAGCCAACAAATCTGAGTCTTGGTATTAATTATGCGCTGGTGAACAGTGAATACAATAGACTCAATATCGTATACGATATTGATAAACTTCTGGTTTCCTCATATCCAGATATGGATTGGGATGGAGATGGGTATATTGGCGGCTATGATGAAGATGGCAACCTGAGCCCTGGAAATGATTATAATTCTGATGGGAAAATGGAAATTGCACATACAGATCCTCTCTACAAGGCGCTATTTACGGCCTGGTTTAACGACTGGCTATTAGGGGGAGACATTGATTACGGTACAACAAGCCCTGGAAATGGTGACGGTCAAATCGGTGGTTACGATTGGGTCGATGCGGACAATGATGGAAAAGTTGATGGCGGGAAATGGTTTGATCCTGATTCGAATGGGACTGTAGATCCAGGTGAAAATGAAATGGTGCCAACATCCGGCTTACCGGGTGATGCAGGCTGGGGCGAATACAATGAATACGGTATAAAGGAAGTGGGCAACGCTAAAGACAGGTCTATTTCCAATGAACTGGATCGCCTGGTTCATAACATTGGTATTGAGTACTGGTACGGAAAATATTTTGCCATTCGATCCGGATTCTATTACGATAAAACAGGGAAAATAAGCAATCCAACCTTTGGCATCGGTTTAAGATTTTCCGGATACGGTTTTGATTTCGGGTATACGTATGGAGACCAGGGACATCCTCTGACTAATACCATGCGTTTTTCCCTTAATATGGAATTTTAAAACCGCTGGTCATGATGCGGACCTGTTTTTTATGCAGATCAATACTCTTGATCTGCCTCTCAGCCTTATCAAATGCCGCTCTGAATGATTCACTCCGCGTGTGCGGGATTCGGGTTGCTTTCCAAGAAGATGATTTTGCGAGTACAACCGGAAATGGCAAGTTCCTATTGGAATCAGATGGGATTGATTGTGATACCTATACCTTGGATCCACCACCGCACGATCGTGGGTATTTTGAATCCCAGTTAGCAGCGGTTCATTCGTATTTCGATGCTGTGTCCTATGGGAAATTTGGGATCAATCTGGAAGGGTCACATGTTTATCCTGCGGGTGTAAATGAAAGTTATACTCTTTCCCAACCTATGAATTATTATAATCCCTATAACGAATATGATATCCAGGAAAAGCGGTTAACAGAATTATTCAGAGATGCTGTAACTGAGGCATATACTATGGATCAAATTAATTTTTCTTCCTATGACCTGGTTGTTGTATTTCATGCGGGTATAGGTCAGGATTTTTCATTACCCTTTTTAGATCCAACACCGGAGGATATTCCTTCAACCTATGTCGATCAGGCAATGATCCAGGATCATTTAGGCGTATCATCCATATCCTTTAATGGCAGCGAAATTGAACACGGGATTTTGTTGCCAGAATCCCAGAACCACCTTTTATTTGATATTGCACAATCCATGTTTTCTGGTGTATCTGAACCCTGTGAATACCAGTATGGACTTACGGGTACGTTTGCTTTAATGATTGGTTTTGCTGTTGGTTTACCGCCCCTTTGGAATATAGAAACAGGAGAGAGCGGTATAGGTATTTTCGGGCTTATGGACCAGGGATCTAACAATGGACGGGGGATTGTACCCTCCCCACCCACATCATGGACGAGAATGTATGCTGGATGGGAAAGTCCGACTTATGCAGATTTTGGTACATCCATTAAGTTGGCATCCAGAAATGAGAATCAACTTGTACATATTTCGATCAATGAATCTGAATATTTTTTAATAGAAAATCGAGACAATACAGTGCGGGATGGAATAAGTTTGGACTCCATACGGTACTTAATGGGAGAAAACTCTGGAGCCAATGAATACCCACCCTATATTGAAGTTCTCCAGGATTCTACAGGGATAGAAAAAAATGAAAATGGGGTAGTAATATCTGTGCCAAACTACGACATTGGTCTTCCTGCGTCGGGCCTGTTGATCTGGCACATTGATGAAACTATTATCTATGCCGGGCTCAATGACTATTCTGTCAACAGCAACCTTTCCCGTCTAGGTGTGGACTTGGAAGAAGCGGATGGTGCCCAGGATATAGGGTTTCCTTCTATTTTTATGTTTAATGATCCCACTGCCGGGTATTTTGGTGATGTGTGGTTTAAAGGGAACAGTCAATATGAACTTGCAAATCCCGGCATGGCAGGTATGTCACCTGAATTCGGACCCTTTACACACCCGTCAACAGCAGCCAACGATGGGTCATCCACGTTTATTCGTATTGGAGATATAAGCCGAGCCAGTGATACCATGTCTTTTACAGTATCAAATTCCTACGTTCTTGATGGATACCCGGACTCTTCTTTGCACCTTGTTACGGTTGTCGATATTGATGGAGATGGGGATAACGATATTTTGGGTGGAAAAGATTCACTGTTTATCGGATTGGTAGACAGCACCATAATTAGAACCTACTTTCACAATTTATCCAGCAATGATTTTAGTATGGGTTTCATTATACAGCAGGATCATACGCTTATAGATATTTTTGAATTTTTTCAAGATTCTGTTCATCATTACCGGTATGACTATTACAGCCCGTCAAACTCGAGTTCATTATTGTACCATGAAGGGATTGATTCATTGGTATTTCCTGTCGGCGATTCTGATTTCTCAAGCGTAGAATGGAAATCCCAATCCCAGTGGAACACTCATTCGAAACGGGTGTTTGCATCTCCTAATAATTTTGGTATCGATCTGAACACCAGTGGCATTACAGTGGATGATTTTGGCAGTCCAATATTAAAATGGACCACAACTACCTTTCATTATATTGCCGGGATTGATCTTGATCTTGACGCCAGTGCAGATTTACTGGCTCTGGATGAAAATGGGGTATTATACGCATTCAACTCTGACCTGATCCTCATGTCTGGATTTCCAATAAAATTTGAGCTTCAGGCACCAGTACTGGTCCGCAATCTGTTTAACGATGCAAATCCGGAAATCGTGGCTAAAGCAGTGGATTCATCCGCGATGTATATTTTTGACAGCCAGGGGAATATACAGCATCGTATTGCTACGCATAAGAACGATCCCTTAATCGCCTTAGGTGAATTGAATGGGCAAAACTCGGTGCTTACTCAGTCTACGATTTACCAGTTCGGACCTGCATCGGAAACAAAGGGCAATGAATGGAGTTTTGAGCATGGACATCCAGGCAGAACCAGGGCTCTGGATCTTGATTACACGTTTGACGAGAGCCATTCCAGTATTTTAACCCGTTGCTACAGTTACCCCAATCCAATACGAGAGGGGTTGGGGACGTTACGTGTTGAGACAGTTGGTTCAAAAAAAGTAAATATTACTATCTACGATTTAGCTGGATTTTATATTCGTTCTTTTAATGCAGACCTTTTTCAAACAGGCCACCAGATTTCAGAATGGGTATGGGATGTAACGGATGTAGAGCCGGGTGTGTATTTTGCACATGTTGTAGCAAGTGGTGAGCAGGGAACTGAAACCCGTATCATTAAAGTTGCAGTGATTCACTGATGAATAAAACAGTTTATCTTGTTCTAGCCTGCTCCTTCATTTTTGCTGAAGTCGAATACAACCATCCAGAATTAAACTGGCATTCCTTCGAAACAGATCATTTTAGAATCCATTTCCACGATGAAACAGAAATGACGGCCCGGGAAGCAGCCACTGTAGCAGAAGTGATTTATCCCCATATCACAGGTTTTTATGAATTCGAACCTAAGGAAAAAACCCATCTCATCCTTATCGATCCGGATGATTACTCCAATGGCGCAGCCTATTATTATGATAATAAAATCATGATCTGGGCGTCTCCGCTTGATTTTGAATTGCGGGGCAGTCATCGCTGGCTCCAGAATGTGATCACTCATGAATTTGCCCACATCGTTTCACTGCAAAAATCAATGAAAGCAGGCACAAAAATCCCAGGTGCGTACCTGCAATTAATGAATTATGAAGATGAGAAGCGGCCTGATGTTCTGTATGGCTACCCCAATACACTGGTCAGCTACCCAATTCCAGGGACAGCCGTTCCACCATGGCTGGCTGAAGGCATTGCACAATATATGTATGAAAATGCAGACTGGGACCATTGGGATACCCACAGGGATATGATTATGCGGGACCGGGTTATTCATGATAACCTGCTCACATTTACAGAAATGAATACCTTTGGGAAAAAAGGAATTGGCAATGAATCCACGTACAACGCCGGTTTTGCACTTTCCACGTACATTGCCAACGAATACGGTCCCGAAAGCCTTAAGGGTATTATGGAAGAATTGTCCTCACCCCGTCAGTTTTCTGTAAATAATGCCATTATGAATGTATTGGGCATTAGTGGAGAAGATATCTATCAGGACTTTAAACAGGCTGTAGAAGCGCGCTATAAGCGCTTAGTAGTACCTATAGAGGTCTTACCAGTGAAAGGTAATTCAGTACAAATGGATGGTACTGCGAATCTTTACCCAAAATGGCATCCAAAGAAAAATGGGTTTGCCTATCTATCGAATAAACAAAATGATTATTTTGGGCAAACGGATCTTTTTTATTTTGACTTGGATACGTATGAAGATAAAAAGATAAAAAGCAGTGTCCACTCCGCTCCGAGCTGGCATTCAAATGGAAAAATGATTTATTATTCGAAGAAATCAAAATTCCCAAATAAACACGGTTCACGGTATTATGATATTTACTCCTACGATTTTGAAACTGAAAAGGAAGACCGTTTGACGGTTGATGCCAGGGCATTCAACCCGGTTTTTATTGAAATAGATAGTTCAATCGCTTATCTAGCCACCTTTGACGGCGGGCAGAATATTTATATATTGGATTTAAAGTCAAATGAGTTGAAGAAAGTAACGGATTTTAGAGATCGCCCTATGATTAGCCATTTAACCTATTGCCCATCATCACATTCATTATTTTTTGATATCACATCTCATCATTTTCGTGATATCTATGAATACGGTATTGAGGATGGAAGCTTGAATAAGAAACAGGACCACAATTTATACGACGAAAGAAATATGGCATCTAATAATGCTGGCTTGCAAATATTTTCTCAGGATAAAAGCGGTATATTCAATCTCTATATGAGTAATCCCACCGATACAACTGAAGGATATATAACTAATGTGACAGGCGGTGCATTCATGCCGGATATATCAGCTGATGGGAAATTGATTTATTCACTTTTCGAGAATGGAATTTATACTATTTCTATTCTGGACGATGTATTCTATATCGATGAAGATTATGTTGGATATTCAGATCAGTATTATATGAATAGCTCTGATTTGAAGGCACGGATCATTGAATCAGATAAAACGGAATCATCTGCTTATGTTGACCAATTCCCAAATATGTTTATTATGCCAAAGGTGATGCTGGACTACGGGACAATTAAACCAGGATTCTATTTCTTTTCCAGTGAAATAATAAACAGACTATCGATATTTGGGGGAGCATCCGTAAATCAACTCAGTGACATAGATCTGTTCTTTATTTTTGATTTTAAACGATTTTATCCAACCCTGTTTTTTGAAGCCTATTATTTAACTCGAAATACCACCGATAAATCCAAATATCAAGAAATATATAATATTACAGATGATATAAAATTCAGGCTTGTTCAATTTCGATCCGGATTAAAAATACCCATCTTTGGCAGTTTAATGGAAGTCTCAGGAACTCAACAATGGTACCGGGCATTCATTCAGGAACAAGTGATGACCAATGAATATGGTATATTAGAAGCGGGTGCAGCCTACGATTATTTCCGCGGGCTATCCTTAAGCGCAGACTGGTCCCTTAATCGGATCAAACGTAGCCTGGATGCATCGATCAACCCTTCAAATGGGTTTACATTAGATGCTAGGATTGATCTGGAGAAAAATGATTTTATTGAGGGTTTGAATCTTTCGGAATCCGGTACTCTAACTGAAGAGTTTAACGAAAATAATTTAACCCGGCTCCAGGTAAATGGATCCTATCATTATGGAATTCCATGGAAAAAGCGATGGACCCTTTCCTTAAAAGGGCAAGCAGGGTGGATCAGCAGTCCAAATGTTGATTCATTTTTCCATTTTTATCTCGGAGGGATTCCTGGAGTGCGGGGCTATCCCTTTTATTCCATCCAGGGAACCAAAAGTGCTTTGTTGGATGCCACATTTAGAATGCCCATTTTTATGGAAAAGAATTATAAAGCAAAATGGATAATATTCCAAAACAGTACACTGGGAGCAGTCATCCAGGCCGGTGATGCCTGGACAGAAGATGTTTCAATTAAGAAATCCGTTGGAATTCAATGGCGCATAAATGGGTTTTCTTTTTATAATTTCCCAACCGCAATTGAAGTAGAATATCATCAACCACTGGACACATTTAAACGAGAAATCAATGAAACAACAATATCTTATGGTGAGAATGGGCGAGCTTATGTTAAAGTCCTTTTCGATTTTTAGTCTATCCTTCCTTTATTTAGGATTTCTGTTCGCTCAGGATACTACTGTTGTAGAAGTGCAGGAAAGTATTCAGGATTCCACATCGGTTCTGCTTATAGAGCAGGAGCAGGTGAATTATCCGGGTAAACCTCTCATCATGTCCCTGATTCTACCTGGAGCAGGCCAATACTACAATAAATCACCCATGTGGAAAACGGCATCATTTTTAGGTGTTGAATTAGGCAGCATTATTGCATGGAATTATTTTTTCAAGGAATCTCAAAGATTGAAAGAAGATTATAAGGCGTTTGCAGACCTGCATTGGACTCTGAATGATTGGGTCACAAACAGGTTTGAACCGCCCACCCAAATGCATGAGTCCATGTCCTGGACAAATTTTACTGCCTTGACAAAATTAACAGGAACCCATGATCTGAGCCTTATCATTTCCGGTGACCTTGCGAATGAATTGAATTTAACCCAGGTTTCATCCGATAGTCTGGACATACATCCGGGATGGATTCAATCTGGGGATGTCGTGGTTGTCAGGGACGGGCATTTCTATGAGAATATCGGTAAATATGACCAGTTTTTAGGAGGCTGGAGCGATGCAAAGGATGCATGGTACTGGGAAGAAAAAGATGTTGGAGACAGTACTGAGATCATTATAAAAACTCCATTAAAAGAAAATTATATCAATCAAAGATATGAGTCAAACCAGATGCTGTCTGCAGTAAAATACAGTATTACTGTGCTTATGTTTAACCATGTTATAAGTGGCATTGAATCTGTCTGGACCAACCAGAGAAAGGCCAGTGATGATCAAAAACTAGAAAAGACATCCTCGATTGATACAAAACTCAGTTTAGTGTACAATCCTTCGAATCCAGGTGGAATAGGGGGACTGAGATTTGCCCTTTATTTCTGATATGATATCTCCATCAAATCTACTTGCAGTGTTAAGTCTGTTAATCCTTTCCTGTGCTGGGTCTAAAACGGATGGCGAAGTGACCCTGCAGGACACATTTATGAGCGGATTAGAGAATCTTGAGAATGAAAAATACTTACAGGCACAATCAGATTTTAAACACGTGGTGATTCGGGGGACCGGTTCAGATCTGGGAGATGATGCCCAGTATTATCTCGGAGAAGCCTATTACAGGAATGAAGAGTATTTATTAGCTGTTGCGGAATATGAAAAACTGACTCGGAGGATGGGGTTCAGCCCCTTTGTTGAGGATGCACGATTTAAAATCTGTGAAGCCTACAGGATCGAGTCGCCTAAATATTATCATGACCAGGAGTACACAGAAAAGGCACTGGAACGATACCAGGAATTCCTGGATGATTTTCCCAATTCAACATTCATCGATGAGGTGGTTGTATCTATTGAAATTCTGAGAGAAAAATTGGGGAAAAAAGTATATGAAACCGGAATCCTGTACATGAAAATGGAAGAATTCGAATCTGCAAAAATGACTTTCCAGCGGGTCATTGACCTGTATTATGATACTGGAATTATTTACCAGGCCCACCAGGGAATGGTGCAGGCCCTGGCCAAAAATCGCGAAATAGATGAGGCACTTGCTTTGTTAAATGATCATGAAATGGATTTAATGGGAGAGGGGCTTTACGGTGATGCTCAAGAAACAATTCAGAATGTCCAAAAGATCATTGCAAAGGAACAACAGTGAGAATCTGTCTTTTTGGTGGTACCTTTGATCCACCCCATATTGGTCATTTGTTGATTGCGCAGACAGTCTGCGAAGCAGAGCATTTTGATAAAATACTTTTCATTCCAGCCAATAAACCGCCCCATAAAAAGGTTAATACATCCCTGGAAGATCGACTGGCGATGTTAAACATCGCAGTGGAAGGCAACCCCAATTTTGAAATTTCTGATGTTGAGATACGCCGTGGGGGTGTTTCCTATACTATTGATACGGTCAAAATGGTCAAGGAAGAGATTGACCAGGAGAATGATAAAATATTTTATTTAATAGGAAGCGATAGTCTTATGGACTTTCATAATTGGAAGGGCCCAAGAGAAATCCTGGATGAATGTCAGGTTGTGGTTGCTATCCGTCCCGGATTTCGGCCCAGTGATATTTCGGCCTGGATCCTGCACCGCATTCAATTTGCAAACATTCCCAGGTTCGAGATTTCATCCACTAATATTCGTCATCGCTGGGTGGAAAATAAAACAATTCGTTATATGGTCACTCTCCCGGTCTGGGAGTACATCCATGAACAAAATTTATATTCTTAATTCGCGAAATCGAAGTACCATCGAACCAGGTTAATGGTAACCAGCAGGGTTCCTTCAAGACGGCTGATTCTCCAGTTGGTGCGGATCAAAAGCAAAGTCAGCCCAACCATCAGTACGAGAAGGAAAACACTGTTAAAAATATCCTGGGCAATGACTGAAGGGTTTATCATACCAGCCAGGCCCAGAACTCCGAGCAAGTTGAACAGGTCGCTGCCTATTAAATTACCAACAGCGATTCCATGCCGGCCTTTTATTGCTGCAGAAACGGAAGTCGCAAATTCAGGGGCGGATGTTCCCGCTGCAACAATGGTCACAGCGATGACCCAATCTGAAATGCCCATATACCGGGCTACGCTGGATGCATGCTTGACCATGAGATGTCCCCCAAGAACGATCAATACTAATCCAACCAGAAACAAGCCATAGGACATGAGGGTAGCAGAATGGGGATGTACTTTTTCGGGTGGATCTTTTTTAATGAATAAGAAGGCTACATACCCTATCAACAGTGTAAAAAGAAGCAAACCTTCGTATTGAGTATAAGCGTCATCAACAGTCCAACCATCAAAACCAAAAAACAGTAGAAAGATCAATGCGGTTGTGATTAATAAAAATAAGCCATCCCGGTTAAATAATTTTTCAGATGTTTCAATAGGGCGGATCATGGCCGTGCCCCCTAGTATAAATCCGAGATTAAATATATTGGAACCAATTACATTGCCGATGGATATATCCGTCTGTTGAGTGAAAGCTGCACTTATGGTAACAGCAAATTCTGGTGCAGATGTGCCAAATGCAACAACGGTAAGGCCAATAATCAGGTCCGATACTTTAAGGCTGTGTGCAATTTCTGCGGCGGAATCCACCAGCCAGTCCGCACCTTTCCAGAGCATTGCGATGGAAATAACAACAATCAGGCAATCGAGAATAATATAGGTGTCCATTAATAAGAATATCGATTATTTTGAGCGAATAAGATACAAAATTATCCTAGAGAGATTGGTAATGAAATTCATAATTAAAAAATGAAACAGCTGCTTAAGTGTTGTGAAAGAAAATCCATTCATTGCGCAGGTATTTTTACTATTTTCAGTAGCTTAAATCATACCTGAATATTTCATGATTGAATTTCAAAATGTATCCTATGCCTACAACAAGGGCTATGGGGTCAATAATTTAAATATGTCCATCGAGGAGGGTGAATTCACTTTCTTAATTGGCCCCACAGGATCTGGGAAAACTACCCTCATGCGGTTAATATATTTTGACCTTTTACCGGATACGGGTCTGGTTAAGATTAACGGTTATTTATCCAATAAATTATCAGATCGATCTATTTCAAAAGCCCGGAAGTCTATTGGAATGGTTTTCCAGGATTATAAGTTACTGGGGGACCGCAATCTTTTTGAAAATGTGGCTCTGCCCCTGCATGTTCTTGGTTTTAAAGGCAGGGATATACCCGGCAGGGTTGAAGAAGCCCTTGAACTGGTGGGGCTTGATGGAAAAGAACAGCATCTTCCTGACGAACTCTCGGGAGGTGAACAGCAACGGGCATGTCTCGCCCGAGCCATTATCAAGGAACCGGAAATTATTCTGGCAGATGAACCCACTGGGAACCTGGATCCTGTAGCGTCCTTTGAATTGGTACGCCTTCTGGAAACGATCCATGAGACGGGTACGACCATTTTAATGGCTTCCCACAATTATAATCTGATCAAAGGGAGGGGCCGTCCTATTTATGAATTAAAAGACGGGATTTTGCGAGTTCGTTAATGGATAAGTTTCTCTATCTTCTAACCGAAGGTGTCAAAAATACCTGGCGCCATAAAATGACCGCATTTACTGCCATTTTCTCTCTGTTTATTGCACTGTATATCGTTGGTCTTTTGGCAACAGCAGGCAACAATACGCACAAGGTTCTCCACTATCTGCGATCCAAGTACAAGATCGAAGTTTTCTTTAAACAGGATGTGAGCAATGAAGAAGCTGTAGGGTTGATCCATCGAATAAAAAAAATAAAAGGGGTCCGCACTGCGACCATCATTGAAAAAGAGGATGCGATGCGCATTTTTAAGGACCAGTTTGGTGAAAATATCACAGATATTCTGGGTTATAATCCTCTTCCTGTGAGCGCCGTGGTTAATGTAGACAGGACCAGGAGGAATCCTCTCAGGGTTGAGCCGATTATTAAGGAAATCCGTACCATAGACCGGGTCGAAGAGATACGGTACCAGGGGAACTTAATTAATAAAATAGAGATGAATTATAAACGCGTTTCGGATCGGTTTCCCTATTTTTCCGGCATTATCATTTTTATTGCGGTCCTGATTATTTATAATACAATCAAGTTATCCGTTTACTCCAGGCGGGACTTAATCCGGTCTCTGCAATTGATCGGTGCCACCCGACTCTTTGTAAAACTTCCATTTATCATTGAGGGAATTTTCATAGGGCTGATTTCTGTGATCCTTGTTTTTCCTGCATTGATGGGTACCGTAAAAGGAGTGAATTATATGGTTTCCAACTTCACATCCATGAACATTAAACTTACCTTTGACACGTCGGTTTGGATCTGGCTTTTTGCCCTGGTTGTTGTGATCACCCTTATCGGCAGTTATCGAGCAGCATCCAGCTTTTTGAAATAGTCTTATTTTCTGTCATTGGTGCGACGGAACAGTTACTCTTAAATTCTATGCTAAATTTTTCAAATTAAATCAATCTATAAGGGGAAGGTGTGCCTAAAACAAGCAATAAAGAACCCAAAAAGAAAACAAAGCAGAAGGATGTGAAAAAGAAAGATCCCAAACACTCCGAGAATCATGAATCCAAGAACCTGGAGGAGCAACTGAAGGTGATCCAGGATAAACATATACGATTAAAAGCAGAATTTGAGAATTTTCGTAGACGGAAGGCCGATGAAATTTCCAGACTGCTCCAATTCGAAGGTGAAAATGCCATCCGGGGTTTCCTGCCGATCTTGGATGACCTGGAACGCATGATTCATTCTTCCGATGCATCCGAAGAATCCCTGAAGGATGGGGTCTCCATGGTGGAATCCAAAATACAGAAATATTTTGAATCCCTGTCGATTAAGCCCTTTGGTGAAAAAGGGGATGAAATGGATCCGGATATCCATGATGCCATGCTGACCCAGACCGATAAAAAGATGGATGATAATTCAATTCTTGAAGTCTTCGAAAAAGGCTATACTTACAGGGATAAAGTGATTCGCCACGCCAAAGTGATTGTGAATAAAAAGTGAAAGATCTTTACGATATAATCGGGGTGTCTAAAAGTGCAGACCAGGATGAGATAAAAAAAGCGTATCGCAAACTTGCCCTGAAATACCACCCAGATAAAAACCCTGACAATAAAGAAGCGGAAAAAATGTTCAAGGAAGCGGCAGAAGCATACGGAGTACTCAGTGATGGACAGAAGCGCGCCCGTTACGACCAGTTTGGTCATGCGGGTGTAGGTATGGGCGATGGGGGCGGACCGGGTGGTTTCAGTGGCGGTGTGCACATGAGTATGGATGATATTTTTTCCCAGTTCGGAGATATTTTTGGCGGCAGCCCTTTTGAAAGCTTTTTTGGGGGTGGTTCCGGCAGGAGGCGTTCGAGAGGACGAGGCAGTGATATCCGCATCACATTAAGACTGACCTTCGAGGAGATTGCCCAGGGCATTGAAAAAAAGATCAAAATCAAACGCTCCGTAGTGGCCCAGGGTGCGGAATTTATCACCTGTCCAACCTGTCACGGCCAGGGGCAGGTTTCTACAGTGCAGAATACGATCCTGGGGCAGATGAGATCTGCATCCGTATGTCCCCACTGCGAGGGGTCTGGAAAACGTATCGGCAACCGTCCCCCCGGTGCAGGCCCGGATGGTATGATAAAAAAAGAAAAAACAATAAAGATAAACGTTCCGGCTGGTGTGGAAGAAGGAAATTATATGACGGTCAGCGGACAGGGCAATGAAGATATCTCCGGAAGCCCGGGCGATCTTATTGTGGTGTTTGATGAAGCAGACCATCCCTATTTTGTCCGGGACGGCGAACACGTCCTTTTGGAATTGCATATTTCATATCCCACCGCAGTTCTGGGAGGTAAAATTGAAATTCCGACAGTGGATGGCAAGGCAGGATTGAAAATTCCTGCAGGGATCCAATCTGGACAGGTATTAAGAATGAAGGGTAAGGGCTTTCCAATGATTAGAAGCAGGTCCAATGGCGATCAACTGGTAAAAATACAAGTAGAAACACCTACAAAAATATCCCGGGGGACAAAGAAAAAAATTGAATCCCTGGAAAAGGACCTGGGGCCGATCCAGAACCCGTTTTCAAAAATTGATATTTAATGATCCTGTTTACCAAACGGGAAAAGCAGGTTATCATCTTTTTAATCTGCACTCTGGTTGCAGGATACGCTGTAAAACACTATAAGCAGGCCCATCTTTATGATGATTTTAATCCCTTGAGCAAGGTAGAAAAGGAAGCCTTTAAAGAAACAGCAGAATTAACCTATAAACAGCTGGATCGAACGGATAAAACGGGTCTGGAGCAAGAGCCCAATAGGTCTGTAGAAAAGAAGTATAAACCGACAATAGAAATCATTAATATTAATACTGCAGATAAGCAGGATTTAATTAAACTGCCAAAAATCGGTGCAGTAACTGCTGAACGGATTATCCGTTTTCGCGATGATTTTGGTTCGTTCGAGACGCTGGATGATCTAATGAAAATAAAGGGAATTGGGCCCAAAACTCTGGAAAAACTAAAACATCACATTACTTTATGAATGGCGTACCATGGCACTGACTCAACAAAATAAAACGGATCTGCTTGAGATTGCAATTGTCCTAGCACTGTTTTTTCTTATCGTTGTGATCTATGTACCTGTGGCTATCTGGGAAGAAGAGACCTATTTCGAGAAAGAGAGCCGCTACAGGATGCAAAACCTGTATGATGTTGAAACATTTTACTCAATGCTCACGGGTGAGTACAACCCAAACTTCCTGGAGGCCCTGACCCTTGTGAACGCAACCCGCGATTCTGCTGTGGCAGATTCCCTGTTTATCGGTGAGCAGCGGGTTCGTTTATATGGAAAAGAATTTTTTGTGGACGTAGGTGAATCCTTCGGATTTGAATATGATACCACGTTTGGTATTAAGAGTTTTCGCAGAGATACAGTCAAGGATACCACAGTCCAGATCGTGATTTACGCAGAAGACCTGGGAAGAAACGATACATCTTTCATTCGTAAAAAAGATCTGGCCGGGTACCAGCAGGATGAAAATTTTCTGGACATTGTTAAAGAGGAGCCGATTCAGAGGGTAGAAGCGGTGGAATATTATAAAACCTTTCTTCCCGATTCATCTACCCTTTACTGTCCATTGACCAAAGATCCCTTTGTCATGGAAATCAGCGAAGATGGTTCGGAACTGGTGGTAGCCAGCCCCATTGATGACCCTGTAATTAAATCTCATTATGTATTATTTTCATTCAAGGCGGTAAGTCACGGCACTATAAAAGGCGGACGAAAAAGTTGGGATTAGGTTAACCGGTTCCATATGGTTGGCTTAGTTATTTCAGACTCATTTCTTCTTACTGGTGTTTGGAACCGGAATGGAGAATCCCTAACAGCAGATGGAATAACACGGATTCCCTTTACGGAATCCATACGATTCCTGCTCCATGATGAAGGGGAATTGAATGCAGTTCTGGCATCTGCTCTACGCAAAGCTAAAGAAACAAACCCCTTTGACACTCAGGATATAGTCGTTGGACTCCCGGATTCTTTTGTGGAGCATTCCATTGTGGAAGGCGAGCAGGACCTTTCTAAAAATGATTATATGGAATATATCCATTGGCAGGATGCGAAAAAAAGTCGTCCCCGTTCCCAGTCCGTTTACATATTTGGTCAGGTGTATTACCCAGCTGATGCTAATATCCATGTTTGCACGGTTCCCAGGGCACTGATACGGACCTTAAAGTTATCCATTACTGAAATGGGTGGAAATCCATATTGGATGGGACCTGTGAGTTCCATGTACCTAGACGGTTCAGGGATGTCTGAGGCAGCCATGATCCAGCGGCTGGGGAATAAATACACCTTTATGAAAGTACAGAATAACTGTTTCGATATGGGAACAATCACGTTCTCTGGCGGTGTTCCCAGGGTCGCTTCTACAACAGATGCCTCCGAAGACATTACCCTGGCAGCACTGGGTCTGGAAAAATCTGATTTAGATGATATTCCGGTCTTCTGCCCGCAGAAACTGGGGAGGCAGGCCACAAGCGCCTGGGAATTATCGGACTTCAGGGCTAGCATTCCCTTTGACAGGGTGGATGTGGATCAGGGGAGCATTGCAGGACTCCCCCAGTATGAAGCGAATATATTGTCTCAACTGATGACAACCATCGCTCTGGACCATTCGTTCAATTTTTTTGCAGATCCGGGCATAACGGATTTCTTTTTTACAAAGGTAATACCGGGCCTAGATGAGATAGAGATACTCGAAACTCCGGTAGAAGAAACAGTCGAACCGGAAGAGAAACCCAAGGGGGATCAGCCCCAGTCCGTCATGGGGTTTGCCATTGCAATCCTGTTGATCGTGGGTGCATTCATTGGCTTTAACTATTTAAAACTGCAGGATGAATTGAATAATTCCTTTTTTGGTGTAGATAAAGGATTCTCTATTGAGCGGTCTGGAATTGATGATACATCATCTATAGAGCCAGCCTCAAAAGAAGTGCCCATTAACTTACTGCAGCAATCCCGTGCCATATCATCGGCAATATTAACGTTGCTGACCCAGACCGATCTCAATCGATATAACTCCCTGACCATTACGAAATCTTTCCTGAGCCTGGAATATTTAAGCGGCACCAACCCGAACATAGAGAATATTATTGGAGTAGACCCAACGTCCTTCTCGGTTGAAGCTACGGGGAAAGACAGTACTATTTTCCTGTGGTATTACAGCTTTGACCTGCCTATGTCCCAAGAAGACCCTGCCGCAGGTGAACTTTCTAAAATTGACCTCATGATCCAGCTGGATACTACATTAACCGATTATACCCTTAAATATTTTGAACAGGTATTTACGAAAAACCAGATTTATGGACCTTTATTGATCTGGGTCAGGGGCAAGGCGGATATTCTCCAGGCCAGTGCCATCATATCCAATGTGGATGATGCCATCCTGTTAAGAAAGTTTGTCCTGTTTAATAAATCAGACCAACCGAATCCCCGGGCAGGATTTTACGTTTCCATCCTGGAAGATTAAATGAATATCCTGGCTGGACAGTTTGGAGGCCGTCGTATAAAAACGGTTTCTAAACTACCCTACAGGCCCATAAAATCCCGGGTGAGAAAAAGCATCTTTGATTCCTTGATGCCATTCCGCTTCTCCATGGTATTGGATCTTTTTTCCGGGTCAGGTATTCTGGGTTTCGAGGCGGTCAGCCGGGGCGCACAATCCGTCACATTTGTTGAAAAGCATGGCCCAACCCTTCGTTTAATAAAACAAAATGCAGCAGCCCTTGCCGGCCCCAGCTATACCTTCAAACATTGTGGTGCAGTGTCGTTTCTCCGCCGTTCAGGGTCTTTCGACCTTATTTTTGCAGACCCACCCTATGGAACGGATGACCTTGAATCCCTGGCAGAAACTATTCTTGAACATTTGAATAAAAAGGGTAAATTCATTTTAGAATGTGAAAAAGACCAGGCACCGTTTCTGGATGCGATTGCAACTGACTATGGGCAAACGCGCATCCTGCGCTGGGAAAACTCATGAGAAAGATTATTTATCCTGGAACATTTGATCCCATTCATAATGGGCATATTGATATAGCGACCCGGGCCGCGAAATTATTTGATGAACTGGAATTTGTGGTAGCGGTCAACACAGAAAAAACACCTCTTTTTTCTATTGAAACACGGTTGGAACTGATCCGGAATTCTGTCCAGCATATTAACAATATAAAGGTCAGCCAGTTTACGGGTCTCGTGGTGGACCACGCCAGAGCTACAGGGTCTACAGCCATCATTCGCGGACTGCGCCACGTCAGTGATTTTGAGTTTGAATTCCAGATGGCCATGATGAATTTCCATCTCAATCCAGAGATCACATCCCTGTTCATGATGCCGGATGAAAAATTTATCCACCTGAATTCAACTGTAGTGAAGGATGTAGCTAAAAACGGCGGGGATGTGACAGCTTTTGTTCCCCAGTGTGTCCGGGAAGCATTATTCGCTAAATATTCCAGTTAATATTTTTTAACTTCCATAGACTGTTTTTCCTGTTAAATATCCTGTTTAATGCCTACCTACGACTACGTGTGTGAAGAATGCGGTGACAGGTTTGAACATTTTCAGACCATGTCAAGTCCCGTTTTAACGCAGAAACCCGGCTGCGAAAAGGAAAACTGCCTTGTAAAACGTATGGTAAGCGGTGGCAGCGGGCTCATTTTTAAGGGTTCCGGGTTTTACCTGACGGATTATAAAAACAAGGGCAAAACAGACACAGGTGCGAAAGAAAGCACAGAAAAGCCGGAAACAAAAAAAGAATCATCAAAGACACCCAGCGAGAAAAAAACAGGGAAAGCCAACTCATGAATACAGCCAAATCGATCACCGCGGAAAATGGAATGCTTCAGGTTCCGGCAATGCCCATCATTCCATTTATTGAAGGGGATGGGATTGGACCGGATATCTGGAAGGCATCGGTTCGTGTATTTGACAGTGCTGTTGAGAAAGCGTTTGGGGATACAAAAAAGATAGAGTGGCTCGAAGTACTCGCTGGAGAAAAAGCGTATAACCAGACCGGTGAATGGCTGCCCCAGGCCACGCTGGATTCTATTACAGAACACCGTGTAGCCATCAAGGGGCCGTTGACAACACCGATAGGCGGGGGGATACGATCTCTGAATGTTGCCCTGCGGCAAAAACTGGATCTCTATGCCTGTGTGCGTCCCGTTCGCTGGTTTGAGGGCGTTCCCTCCCCTGTAAAACAACCGGAGTTAGTCAATATGGTCATCTTCAGGGAAAATACAGAAGATATTTATGCCGGGATCGAATGGATGGCGGGTACAGCAGACCTGGACAAAGTAAAATCATTCCTGGTAGATGAAATGGGTGTAACCAATATCCGTTTCCCTGATACAGCCAGCCTGGGGATCAAGCCCGTTTCAAGGGAAGGAACGGAACGGCTGGTCCGGGCAGCTCTTGATACGGCCCTGAAGCAAGGGCGCAAAACCCTGACCCTGGTCCATAAGGGAAATATAATGAAATTTACTGAAGGTGCTTTCCGGGACTGGGGCTACGATCTAGCCAGGCGGGAATACGGTGCAGAAGATTTGGATGGAGGGCCCTGGCAGGTCATTAGAAAGGACGGAAAGGAATTGATTGTAAAAGATGTGATTGCAGATGCATTTTTGCAGCAGATCCTGCTTCGCCCGGCAGAATATGATATTATAGCAACCTTAAATTTGAACGGCGATTATATTTCCGATGCTCTCGCTGCCATTGTGGGCGGTATCGGTATTGCGCCGGGAGCGAATATCAATTATACGAGTGGTCACGCCATTTTTGAAGCCACCCATGGCACGGCTCCCAAATATGCCGGGAAAGACCAGGTAAACCCCAGTTCGGTCATTTTATCTGGAGCCATGATGCTGGAATACATGGGCTGGCAGGAAGCGGCTGACCTGATCGTGAAGGGTATTGAAGGTGCCATAGCACAAAAGCGGGTCACCTACGATTTTCACAGGCTTATGGATGGAGCAACCAAACTGAAATGCTCCGAATTTGGCGATGAGATCATTGCCAATATGGCCTGATTTTTTCCTAATAGGGTTTCATCTTTAATTTCACGGCGGGACTTTCCCGTCCAAACAGTTATGTTTATCGATTTTACAAAAGTAGAACTGACCGCCGGCAAGGGCGGTAAAGGCGCGGTTCATTTTCGCAGGGAAAAATTTGTTCCTAAAGGAGGCCCGGACGGCGGTGACGGCGGGCGGGGCGGCCATATTGTCTTTATAGCTGACGCAAACCTGCATACGCTGCACGATGTCCGCTACCGTAAGAAATACCGGGCAGATGAGGGGGGTGCAGGGGGTGGTTCCCGTAAGACTGGAAAGAATGGGAAGGATGTAACTGTACGTGTACCCGTAGGCACGATTATCCGGGAAAAAGAATCGAACAAAATTGTGGGTGACCTGGTACACAATGAAGAATCTATTATTGTCTGTAATGGGGGCAGAGGAGGAAGAGGAAATATCCGTTTTAAATCTGCCACGAACCGGACACCGAGAAAAGCCCAGCCTGGTGAACCGGGAGAATCAGGCGTATTTGAGATAGAATTAAAAATATTGGCAGATGTGGGCCTGGTGGGCCTGCCCAACGCAGGCAAATCGACCCTCCTGTCCCGAATTTCTGCAGCCCGGCCAAAGATCGCTGATTATCCCTTTACAACCCTGGAACCAAACCTGGGTATCGTGAAATACGGTGATTACGGATCCTTTGTGATGGCGGATATTCCCGGGCTGATTGAAGGGGCCAGTATGGGAAAAGGACTGGGGCACCAGTTCTTAAAACACATTGAACGGAATAAGGTCCTTCTGTATCTCATAGAAGCACCGGATGAAACTCCCCACACAACTTTCACAACCCTGCAAAATGAACTCTTGCAGTTTAACCCGGACCTGGATGTAAAGCCGGTGATGGTGTGCAGGACAAAGTCGGATATAGAGTGTGACCTGTCGGAAGAATGGAACGAGTTTGAAGAGGATGTGAGCGTGATTTCAGCTGTTTCGGGAGCAGGGCTGAATGAATTAATCACAAAACTCAGCCAGGCTGTAGGGTAAATGAATCCTATCCAGATCATCAATTTATTGAATGTGCCCAGGATCGGCCCCCACCGGGTGAAAAAGATCCTGACTCACCTGAACCAGGACCAAAATCCTTTTGAAGCATCTATCAAGGATTTACGGGCCATTAAGGGCATTGACGCCAAAGCCGCAGAACAGATCAGATCTTACAGGGACCTGGATTTTGGAACACGCGAGTTAGCCCAGGCTCAAAAACAAGGCATCTCTGTGGTCACCTACTGGGATGATGATTATCCGCTCCTGCTGAAGAAAATCTACGATACACCGGTCCTGCTTTACATTAAAGGCGAGCCCCTGAAAGAAAGGGAAGACTGTGTGGCAATTGTGGGAACCCGGCGATTTACACCCTATGGAAAAAGTGCAACACAAACCATTGCGAAAGACCTGGCATCCCGGAATATTGCCGTGGTCAGCGGCCTGGCCCGGGGCATTGACACCATTGCCCATAAAACAGCTGTGCAAACCGGCGGCCGGACTCTGGCGGTGCTGGGCTCGGGACTGGATGTGATCTATCCTGGGGAAAACAGGCGTCTGGCGGAAGACATTTGCCAGAAGGGTGCCCTGATTAGCGAGTTTCCCCTGGGCACCCAGCCGGATCGTGGAAATTTCCCCCGCAGGAATCGAATTATTTCCGGTCTCTCTCACGCCACGGTGGTTGCGGAGGCAGGGAACAGGAGCGGTGCCATTTTAACCGCACTGAACGCTGTAGACCAGAATCGGGACGTGTTTGCGGTCCCGGGACGGATCAATGATCCCCAAAGCGTGGGCGCCAACCGCCTGATCCGCAACGGAGCTACACCCGTTTCCTGCGGTGCTGAGATCATCCGCGAGATTAATCCGAGATTATTTCATCCACTGCAGCCTGTAAAGAAGTCAATCTCTATCAAATTGACGGACCAGGAGCAGTTGATCCTGGAAGTCCTGGGGCAGGATCCGGTTCATATCGATGCATTGGCCCAGTCAGTGGATATGGACATCACATCCCTGCTTGAAATTCTGCTGAAACTGGAACTGAAAAACGCCGTGCAGCAGATCGGCGGGAAGCAGTTTGTAAGGGCCTAATGTGCTCATTTCCATTTTTGCTTCAATGTATAATTGGTAAGTTTCTGTATTGAAAAATTTAGTTTACGGAGAGGTGGCCGAGTGGCTGAAGGCGCTCGCCTGCTAAGTGAGTAAGGGGTTTATAGCCTCTTCGAGGGTTCGAATCCCTCCCTCTCCGCACTTTAATAGACGAGA